>OIXX01000224.1_pt1 | contig 42795 bp, 46 predicted proteins | sample 1588161 | NCBI WGS metagenome assembly OIXX01 (sample SAMN03283274) | human gut metagenome | biome: human-associated habitat; material: feces | host: Homo sapiens | place: Peru | collected 2012 | reverse complement strand
GGGCTCATAACCCGGAGGTCGTAGGTTCAAATCCTGCCCCCGCGACCAAGAACTTGCAGCTCGGAAGCAAAATTGCTTCCGAGCTTTTTCTTTATCGGTTTACTTTGCGGGTGAATTGCGGGTGAATCCTGAGTCAATTTATTATGTGAAGCAAATAAACCATTGATAATCGCGGGCCGGTCGGCTTGACTTATCGACCGATAAACTCCAATTGGGAGGAGTTTCGGCGGTCCTTAGCTAATAGCAGTGACGTCTGTGACGTCTGAATAACAACAAAGGAGTCGCTATATGAAGACCGTCTACGATGCTCTTGATCCTATCGTCAATGGGTCGGCAACGACCAAGGAGAAGGGCGACAAGTACGAGGCGGCCTGCCCGAGACCCTCGAGGAGGCCCTCGGCTTGACGGTCGTCGTCGAGTACGAGTCGGGCGGCGACGGCGGCGCGTTCGCCGGCCTCATGATCGACTACGGCGTCGGCGTGAGCACGAGACAGGTCTACGAGACCAAGGCCGTTGACACCGATTTCTTCGACGAATAGCGCGTGTCTGCAACGCGCCGCTACCGCGCGCCCTTCCGCCCGTTGCATTTCGAGCAGAGCACCTGCAGGTTGGATGGAACGGTCTTGCCGCCCTTCGCGACCGGCACGATATGGTCGACGTGCAGGCCCACGCCGTCCGGCATGTATTTCCCGCATATCTGGCAGGTGTAGTTGTCCCGGCGGGCGATCTGCTCGCGCAGCTGCTTCGTCATCAGCCTTCGCTGGTTCTTGGCGTGATAGTCCCTGAGCGTCGCCTCGTCGTTGATAGCGGCGAGGCGGATGCGGCGCTCGACGATCCACTCCCAGTTCACGTCAAGCTCGGAATCATCCATCGACACCTTGTAGGACGTCTTCACGTAGTTGGCCTGCTTGTACCTCGTCTGGTCGCGGCAGGTGATGAACCTAAAGGCCCTGTCATCGTCGACCGCCTCGGCGTACTGACGCTCGCGCCGGCTGCGGAGCCGGCAGGTTTTCAGATACTCTTCTTGCTCGTGCTTCCAGTTCTGGATGTATGCCCTATGGGCGACGATGGCGTCCCAACCGGCCGGGTCCATCAGGTGACGGTCGATGTAGTCCTCGATCCTCACGTTGCGCCTGCCAGACACATCGAAGCGGGCCACGTAGTAGGGATACCTAAAGGGGCTCGCCAGAATCCTGCGAACCAGGACCGCGATTGCACAGACCAGGGCTATGACCAGCACGCCGAGAACGAAATAGGGCGTCAGGTCGACTATATAGTGGTACCCGTCTATCTCATAGAGCTGAGTCATGGCATTCTTCCTTCCCCAAGGATGGCAAAATGATACCAAGACGCGGGTCTTCCGGATCGCGGGCGCTTTCCACGCGATACATCCATGCCCCTCCGTCCGGACACCGCACACCGAACCCCCACACCACGTTCGCTTTACAATCAAGAACATTCGTTCGACAATGAAGCCCGTGAGATACAAACGGATGTTCGGGGGTACGCGCATGATCATGAAAAAGCACTCGCTTGTGGGAACCTGCGGCATACCCACCGATGCACAGCGCATCTACATCCCCGTGGACGCCAACGGCGCGGACGACCCCGACCACGGCCCGTCCGATCCCGTCACCATCCACTGGCCGGACGGCCGCAGTTGGAAGGTTGAGAGCATCTACGCCCGCCAGGAGTTCGGCCGCGCCATTTTCGGTAACCTTTGTGTGCGTTACGACGTCTGCATCGCGAGGCGGCGCAAAACGGTCTGGTGGGAGCACGGCGACTGGTTCGTCGAGCGCGGTGGCGGCATGGCGGTGATGCCCGAGTGATGGGGCACACAAAGGACTTCGGCGGCGGCATCACCGTTCGCGCCAACGGCGACAAGCCCGGCAGACGCGTCCATAAGCAGTACGTAGACGTCTACGCCCGCACTAACGCCGACGGAACGACGGTGCCTGTCCGCGTCTGCTGGCTGGACGGCCGCGGCTTCACGATCGACCAAATCATTCGAATAGACCCCTTCGGCGCGGTCATCCACGACGCGCAGACGGCGGTCTACACGGTGCGCTTCGGCGGCTGGACCACCCAGCTCATGCTGGAGCACTACCACAGGGAGGACCCCATTCACGGGGCAGATGACCGCCTGCGATGGTGGGTCTGGGCGTTCGAGAACGCCCGCTCGAAGAACGACGTTTCCGCACCGCCTGCCGACACGCGCGTCCGGTGAACGCGGGTTGGGTCGTCATGCGGAACGCAGAGGGTGACGTCGGCTAGAGCCAAGCTCCGGTCCACTCGCTCCGGTTCCTCGTCGCCGCGAGGAGCGCACCGCATGCCGCGAGCAGTTCGTAGTCCGCGATCCTGATCCCGACCGACATGGCCTCGGCGAGGACTTCAATCCTTCTGCCATAGTTCTCGATCTCGGAGAATACCCCGATACCGTCCATGAGCCGCCGGGCGGCTTCGCTCGGCCCGTCCCCCGTCGTGACATGACGTTCTTCCATGCCGCAACAATCCTCTCTATGCGAGAAAGGCGATGATAGCAGGTGCTGTCCGGGCCAGCATAAACAGCGTTTTACGTTTTACGGCATCCGCCGACGGCGGCCACGGCTCCGTGGCCGGGTGATGCCTCCGCTGCGCCCTGTAAAGGCCGCTCCATGAGGCCCCGCACAAACCTCCGCTCCGCTCCGGTCGGTGGAGGCCGTCATGGAGGACCTTGACAGGCCTTCGCTCCGGCATAGCTTTGCAGGGAGCAAAGCCGACGACGACGCACGGCGTCGCCATTCGGCTTTGCCCGCAGGGGCGAGATGTTGAGGGCAGGTTGCCCGGAACGGAGGAAGACATGCAGCAGCTGATGACCGAGGAAATCGCCAAGACGGTGCCGAGGCTCTACGGGCAGGACGGGGCGGAGGACCCCACGGTCTACGCCCACTACTTCTCGTGCGTGAACGGATGGGACTGGTACCTCACCGAGTTCGACCCGAGGACCGGCGAGGCGTTCGGCCTCGTGCGCGGCTTCGAGACCGAGTGGGGTTACTTCAGCGTCCGCGAGATGGAGAGGGTGAACCGCGAGAAGGGGTTCGGGGTCGTCGAGCGCGACGAGCACTTCGAGCCCGCGCCCGCCAGCAGGTTCGGGGGGAGGTAGCCGCATGGTCACGGTCGAGTTCGACTCCATGGGCGAGGCGGTCCGCCTCGCCCTCGTGGCCGATGAGTACGTGGGCGGCGGCCTGGCCGTCCTCCTCCTCGACGCCACGGACCCGCGCTCCGACGGCTACATGGTCGAGTGGGGCGTGCTCACGGCGAACGTGCCGGCGGCGGCCGAGTGGTGCCGCGGGCGCGGCAACATCGCCATCGACGCTGCGGTCCCCGCGGCGCTCCTCGAGGCGCTCGAGGCCGCCGGCTTGCTCCGCATGGCCGCCCGCTCGGCGGCATCCGGGATGGCCCGCTACCCGCTGGCCACGGTCGCCGGGCAGGCCCTCGAGAGCATGGGCGGCCTGACCGAGACCCTCGAGGAGGCGCTCGGCTCGACGGTCGTCGTCGAGTACGAGTCGGGCGGCGACGGCGGCGCGTTCGAGGTGGGGACCGCGCCGGCCGGATCGGCCGAGCTCGAGCGCCTCATCGCCGCCGCGAGGTCCGAGGCGGACGAGTTGGCGGGCGCCGGCGGATGGGCTGCCGTCCGGGTTGGGTTCGGGGATGCCGAGACCATCGACTGCGAGACGGGCCGGACGGTCTACGTCGCGGGGTGAAACAGGAGGAGAGCGCAGGCACGGTCCGGACGGGCCGCGCTTTTCCTTCAAGACTTTAGTCTGCTGGCCGCGCAGCGGCCAGCTTTAAACCACCCGCTACGCGGGTGGAGACAAACGGCTTTACAAAGCCACCCCTCCGACCGATATTGACGATTGTTCAGGCCGTCAAGAATTCGAGTCGAAGGGGTGGTCGCCATGGCCCAGAAGGCCTACAGCCTTTCCCACACGAAGTGGATGTGCAGGTACCACATCGTGTTCACGCCGAAGTATAGGCGCAAAGTGATCTACAACCAAATCAGGAGCGACATAGGGGGGATCCTCAGGAAGCTGTGCGAGTACAAGGGGATCGAGATAATCGAGGGGCACCTGATGCCTGACCATGTGCACGTGCTGCTGGCGATCCCGCCGAAGTACAGCGTCGCGAGCGTCATGGGCTACCTGAAGGGGAAGAGCTCGCTGATGATATTCGACAGGCACGCCAACCTCAAGTACAAGTTCGGCAACAGGAAGTTCTGGGCGGAGGGCTACTACGTGTCCACCGTCGGCCTGAACGAGGCGACGATCGCCAAGTACATCAGGGAGCAGGAGTCCCACGACATCGCGCTGGACAAGCTGAGCGTGAAGGAATACGAGGACCCCTTCCAGAGGAGGTGATCCTGCCGGTTCGACCGGCGCGCCACGGGTCAAGATGCACTAGGCCTGGACGAAGTCCGGGCCCGCGCCTTTAGACGCGAGCCCGGGGCCCGTGGGTTATACCCTAAGAGCAAACCACCCTTTTTAAGGGTGGTTCTGATTGGCTATGGACCATGACGAGAGTGAGCCCAATGGCCCTGCGGCTGATATCGCAAGTAAAACCTATAGTGGTGCGTTGGGGCGGCCCCGTCGCACCACTTTTCTGTTAGTTCATTGCGCCGTGGACGTAAGGCGTGGCCTCGGGATTGATGTGCTCGGCGCCGTGGGCCCGAAGCTCGGGGATGATGCGCGTCATGCCGCCAAGTGCTTCCAGGCGTTTGAGGTCCTCGGGCGCGGCGGTCACCTGGGCTACACCGTCTGCGAGCCGCACGCGAACCTGGCAAAGCCCCAAACTGCGCAGGTAGTCCTCGCACGCGCGGACGACCTCCAGCTTCTCGCGCGAAAGCGCCTCGCCGCATGGGATGCGCGTGGCCAGGCAGGCGCCCGCCGGCATGTTCCACACGGGGATATCCCAGGAGCGCAGCAGCTCGCGCTCCTCATTCTTATGCCAGCCTGCTTCTAGGAGCGGGGAGCGCACGCCGAGCTCGTCCACCGCGCGCATGCCGGGCCGATAATCCCCCGCGTCATCGGCATTGCTGCCGTCGATGACGGTGTTGTAGCCGCGTGCCGTCGCCTCCGCCACGATGCGCCCAAAGCCCAGGTGCTTGCAGTGATAGCAGCGGTCGGTGGGGTTCGCGGCAACCTCGGGCGCGTCGAGCGGATTAACCTTCAGCTCTAGAACGGGTAGGCCGAAGGTGTCTCGCTGCGCTTGGAACGAGATTTGCTCGGGTGTGCCGATGAGCGGCGTGGTCAGGTGCACGAGCAGGGCGTCTTCCGGCATGCAGCGGCTGAGCACGCGTGCGAGAAACGTGCTGTCCACGCCGCCGGAAAAGCCGAGCGCTACGCGGCCGTACGAACGCAGGAGCTGCTCGAGTTCCAAGAGCTTCTCGTTGTGGTCCATGATCCTCCCCCTGTGGTATCAACCCGGTCATGGTACCCATTGCCCGCACCAATCGGCGGTGCGCGGGCCATCTTCTTGCGGCATAATGACGGCGTTTGTGCATCGCGGCTGATGCGGCACCAGCCGACGCGATTCCGGATACGAACGGGGAAGGGGAGCGGATATGCTCAAGGCGGTCATCTTCGACATGGACGGCACGCTGATCGATAGCGAGCGACTCGGGCGCAGGGCCTGGCATCAGGCGGCCCAGGAGCTCGGTTGCAGCGATGTCATCACCGACGACCTGCTCGTTACGTTTACCGGGCTGCAGCCGGCGCCCGTCAAGGCGCTGCTCGTGGAAGCGGTGGGTAGCGAAGAGCTGGCCGACCGCCTGCTCGAGCGCTCGTCCGACATCCGCGTGAACGAGCTGGCGCCGACAGAGCTCGAGCCCAAGGCGGGCGCACGCAAGGTGCTTGCGGACTTGAAGGCCCTGGGGATTCATCGCGCGCTGGCGACTTCGACCGTACGCCCCGCGGCGCTCCGTAGCTTGGACCTTGCGGGGCTGAGCGGTCAGCTCGATTCCATCACCACGGGCGACGAGTGCGAGCACGGCAAACCCGCTCCGGACATCTTCCTGCTCGCGGCGAGTCGCGCCGGGGCCGCGCCCGAGGAATGCGCCGTGGTGGAGGACTCACCAAACGGTGCTCGCGCTGGTCACACGGCTGGGATGGCCGTCTACTTCGTCCCGGATCTCATTGCGCCCACGGACGAGGTGCGGGGCTTGGCAGCCGAGGTGCTTCCATCGCTGAACGAGCTGATACCCGCCCTTGAGTCGCGGTTCGGGGCCTTGGCTGAGTAGGGCAGCCGTTGGCCGGATGAGGCCGTTGCGCGCCGGGGCCTCAGTATGCCGGGGACGTTGCTAAGCGGCCTTTCCGCCCAGGGGGACGTTGCTAAGCAGCCTCTCCACCCAGGGGGACGTTGCTAAGCAAACTGGCCACCCAGGGGGACGTTGCTAAGCAAACTGACCACCCAGGGGGACGTTGCTAAGCAAACTGACCACCTAGATACAATTGCTAAGCAGATTTGCCTCCAAAGGCGCTAAAACGGGCTCTTCGTGGCAGATATGCTTAGCAACCGCCCGTGAGTGGCAGGACTGCTTAGCAACCGCCGGAAGCCGCGCAGCCAGCGCGACAACGCAGACAGCGCGACCTGCGCAGCCAGCGTCGTCGGCGCCGGAGACCGGGCAACCTCGCGGAACACGAAGCTCACAACTGAATCCCTGTGGTAGAATCCCAGCGCAATTGAAGCGCATCAATGGCAAACGGTCGAGCAGGGGAGGCTACCTGTGGCAAAGGTCACCATTCAGGACGTGGCTCGCGAGGCGGGGGTGGCGCTCGGCACCGTGTCCAACGTGCTCAATCATCCCGAGAAGGTCAAGCCCGCCACCATGCGGCTCGTGCGCGACGCTATGGATCGCCTGGGCTACGCGCCCAACCAGAGCGCCCGTCTGCTCGCCGGTGGCCGGCAGCGCATCTTCGGACTCGTGCTTCCCCGTCTCGGTCACGGGTTCTCGTTGCAGATTTCGAGCGGGGCGGAAGCCGAGGCGCTGCGCCACGGCTACGATCTGCTCATCGCCAACGCTGACGACGATGATGCCCGCAGCGACCGCTACGCGCGCCTGTTCGCCGGCATGCAGGTGGCGGGCATCCTGGTTCAGCCGCTCGCCGAGCGCGATTGGCGCCCGCCCGCGGCCCCCGTCACTGGAGACGCCAACATTCCCATCGTCTACCTGGGCATTCAGAGCGATGAGCCCGGTTGGTTTGCGGCGGCTGACAACGGGGCGCAGGGTCGCCTCATCGCCGAGCACGCCATCGAGCGGGGCGCCCGCCACGTGGCGGTGTTCGGCAAGGCCGAGACCATCCGCCGGGCGCAGCGAGCCGCCGGAATCGGAGCGGTGGCAGAGGACAATCCCTCAGTCCGCTTTGAGTTCTTGGACGAAGGCACCTGGGACCGCGCGCACGACGGGTACGAGATCGGCCGCCGCCTTGCCAAGCGTCCGGTGGACAAGCGCCCCGACTTCGTGATCGCGCTCACCGACGCCTTGGCCACGGGCGCCATCGCCGGCATACAGTCCGCGGGTCTCTCGGTGCCGGACGATATCATGGTGGCAGGCGGCGACGGAAACCCGCTCGCGTGGACGGGCGGCGTGTCGCTGACGACGGTGGTGCCCCTGGGGTACGAGGTGGGCCGTCGCGGCGTGCAGTCGCTGGTGGAGCAGGGCGAGATGGAGCGCCGCGCGCGTAAGACGGGCAAGCCGGTGGACCGTACCGTCAACCACCAGGCGCTGGTGCGTCCGTTCCTGCTCGCTCGCACGAGTACGGGCGTCTACACGCGCTCTGCCAGCGATTACGAGATGGACCTGGGCGCCCACCTCTAGGCGCTACAAGCCGCAGCGCCCGTCAGCGCCCGCTTCCACCCATACTGGTATTTCAATGAAGTGACCACGATGGGCTCGCCGCGGCACGGGCCGGGAGGGTGCGTTCGCTACAATGAACCGCGTTGGCGAACCCGCCCGACGTGCTCGGACCGCCCGACGCGCACACCCATCCGGCGCGGCGCCGCCATCTGCTTGCTATCTGTCCGCCTATCTCAAGGAGCGACTCTATGTGCGGCATTGTTGGTTACACCGGTTCGAATAAGGCGGCGGAGATCCTCATCTCCGGGCTGAAGCGCATGGAGTATCGCGGCTACGATTCCGCGGGCGTGGCGCTGGATGACTGCGCTGAGGACGGCGCCGTCAAGCTCGACGTCATCCGCCGCGTGGGAAAGGTGCAGGGCCTCGAGTCCGAGTTGGCCGCGCGCGATGATCTCACCGCTACCTGCGGCATCGGCCACACCCGCTGGGCCACGCACGGGCGCCCCACGGCCAAGAACGCTCACCCGCACACGAGCTGCGACGGCAAGATCGCCGTGGTCCACAACGGTATCGTTGAGAACTTCGCCGAGCTGCGCGAGGAGCTCGAGGGCCGCGGCCACGTGTTCAAGAGCGACACCGATACCGAGGTCTTCGCCCACCTCATCGAGGAAGCCTACGAGGGCAACGAGGTGGCCGGCAAGCCGGCCACCCACGACCTCATGGCCGCCGTGCGCGATGCCTGCTCCTACGTGGTGGGCGCCTACGGCCTCGCCGCGGTGTGCGCGGACGAGCCGGGCACCATCGCCGTGGCGCGCAAGGACAACCCCATCATCATCGGGCACGGCGAGCACGGCAGCTACGTGGCGTCCGACGTCATCGCCCTCATCGACGCCACGCGCGACGTGGTGGTGCTCGAGGACGGCCAGTTCGCCAAGCTCACGGCGGATGCCATCGAGTACACCGATGCCGAGGGCAACGTTATCGAACCAGAGGTCACGCACGTGGACTGGGACGTGGACATGGCCGAGAAGGCCGGCTACCCCGACTTCATGCTCAAGGAGATTTGCGAGCAGCCGCGTGTGGTGCGCGACACGCTCGTGGGCCGCATGTCCGGCGCCGGCGAGCTCGACATCGACGAACTGGGCCTCACCTACGAGGAACTGAATCTGGTGGACCGCGTGTACGTGATCGCCTGCGGCACGAGCTTCCATGCGGGACTCATCGCCAAAAACCTTATCGAGGGCTGGGCGCGCATCCCCACCGAGGTGGAGGCCGCGAGCGAGTTCCGCTACCGCAACCCCATCATCACGCCGTCCACGCTCGTGGTGGCCGTGAGCCAGTCCGGCGAGACGGCCGACACCCTCGCCGCCATCCGCGACGCGCGCATCAAGGGTGCCAAGGTCTTCGGCATCACGAATGTGGTGGGCAGCCCCGTGGCGCGCGAGTCCGACGGCGTCATCTACACCAAGGCCAACAAGGAGATCGCGGTGGCCTCCACCAAGAGCTTCATCGGCCAGGTGGTCTCGCTCACGCTGCTCTCCATGCTGCTCGCCCAGGTGAAGGGCAAGCTGACGACCGGTCAGGTGCGCATGCTCTTTCGCGAGCTGGGCGACACCGCCGAGCACATCCAGCACATCCTGTACACCCAGCAGGTGGCCATCCACGAGGCGGCGCTCGCGTGCAAAGACGCGCAGTCGGCGCTCTTCGTGGGCCGCGGCATGGGCGCGGCCATCAGCTACGAGGGTGCGCTCAAGCTCAAGGAGGTCAGCTACCTGCACGCGGAGGCATACGTTGCCGGCGAGATGAAGCACGGCCCCATCGCGCTCATCGATCAGGGCTTCCCGGTTATCGCCATCGCCACCAAGAGCCCCGTGTACGACAAGACGGTGAGCAACCTGAAGGAGTGCGAGGCCCGCGGCGCGATGATCATCGCCGTGGCCACCGAGGGCGATGAGGAGATTAAGCTGATCGCCGACCATGTGATCTACATCCCCAAGGTGCGCGACGCCTTCGTGCCCATTACGGCGACGGTGCCCCTGCAGCTGCTCGCGCGTGAGGTGGCAATTCTGCGCGGATGCGACGTTGACCAGCCGCGCAACCTCGCCAAGAGCGTGACGGTGGAGTAAGCACGGGGCAATCGGGCTCGTTGCACCGCGCGACCGGTCTTCTCTTTATGGAGGGCTGGTCGCGCGGTGTTTTCTTCTTACGCGAGCGTCACGTCGTGCAGCTCGTAGCGGTTTCCGACGTTTCGCGAGATGGAATACTCAAATGGGACGCCACTGTCGAGGAAGCCGACCTGCTCCAGCTCGAGCAAGGGGGCCCCGGTGGGAATCTGCAGCCGCTCGGCTTCCTCCTCGGTGGCGGGAACCGCCCGGATGATGCGGTGGAAGCTGGAGATCTTGAGCCCCAGCTCGTTTTGGATATAGCTGTAGACGGACCCGTAGAGGTTCTTCTTCTTAAAGCCGGGGATGAGGTCGAGCGGCATGTACGTGTACTCGATGACGATGGGCGTGCCGTCCAGCACGCGCACGCGGCAGTCGAAGTAGGCAAAGTCGTCGGCATCCAGGTTGAGCTGGCGGGCGATGCCCGCGGGTGGATTCACTATCTTGAAGTCGTAGATGACCGATTCGACTTTCTGACCCTGGTGCTCGGAAGTGAAGCCGCCCGCGCGGTCCGAGCGCCCGCCGGAGACCGCGTCGAGCGCCATGCCGGCGGCTTCCTTGACATACGTGCCGGAGCCTCGTCGGCTCGTGACCAGGCCATCCTCGGTCATGCGCTCGATGGCGCGGCGCACGGTGATCTTGCTCACGCCGTAGAGGTCGCAGAACTCCACCACGGTGGGGAGCTTCTCGCCGGGCTTGAGGGTGCCGTCCTCGATGCTGCGGCGAATGTCGGCGGCTATGACTTCGTACTTGGGGATCATCGGGCACCTCATCTCAATTGCGATCAGCATAGCGCGAAAACCTTCGCACATTGCAGGGGCGGACGCTTTATCTCCTCCGTTTTCGTTTACCCAATAAATAATACCGCGAGCAAAGAACTCAAAAAACGCTTCATGCAAAAAAGTAAAGCGCTATAATCCATATCGACAAGCGCGACACATCCTATGAAAGGAAGCGTCGCACGGGTCGAACCACCTCAGACGAACCAGGGAGGACAGATGGAGCAGTTCACCCTGCCCGATGATTTCTTCTTCGGCGCGGCCATGTCGGGCCCGCAGACCGAGGGCGAGTGGAACACGGGCGGCAAGCTCGAGAACCTATGGGACACCTGGTCCCAGGAGAACCTCTCCGACTTCTACAACCGCGTGGGCAGCTACGCGGGCAACGCTTTTATGGCCAAGTACCAGGAAGACCTGCGGATCATGGCCGATCTTGGCCTGACTACTTACCGCACCTCCATCCAGTGGAGCCGCCTTCTCGACGAGGACGGCAACATCAATCCCGAGGGTGCTGCCTGGTACCACGAGCTTTTCCGCGCTTCGCGCGAGGCCGGGCTCGAGTGCTTCGTCAACCTGTACCACTTTGACATGCCGACCTTCCTGTTCCGCCGAGGTGGCTGGGAGAGCCGTGAGGTTGTTGAGGCCTATGCCGCCTACGCCGCCAAGGCCTTTGCCGAGTTCGGCCAGGAGGTCAAGCACTGGTTCACATTCAACGAGCCCACGGCCGAGCCCGAGCAGCGCTACCAGGCGGGCGTCTGGTATCCCAAGCTGCACGACTTTGGTCGCGCTCGCGTGGTGCAGTACCACATCTCGGTTGCGCATGCGCTGGCCACGGCCAACTTCCGCGCCGCGCAGGCCGACGGCACGGTGCGCGCCGACGCCAAGATCGGTCTCATCAACGCCTTCACCCCTACGTACACGCGCGAGAATCCCACGCCCGAGGACCTTGAGGCCGTGCGCATGATGGGCGGCATCAACAACCGCTGGTGGCTCGACCTCATCACCAAGGGTGAACTGCCCGTCGACGTGCTCGACACCCTCGCCGAGAACGGCGTGCACCTGCCCATTCGTCCGGGCGATGCAGAGATCCTCAAGCAGGGTGTCGTCGACTGGCTCGGCTGCAACTACTATCACCCCACGCGCGTGCAGGCGCCGGCGAGTAAGGTGGACGAGTACGGTCTGCCGCGCTTTGCGGACGAGTACGTGTGGCCCGATGCCGTGATGAACGAGAGCCGCGGCTGGGAGATTTACCCCGAGGGTCTCTACGACTTTGGCATCGATGTGCGCGACAACTACCCCGGTCTGGAGTGGTTCGTGTCCGAGTCCGGCATGGGCGTCATGGACGAGCACCTGCACCGCGGGGACGACTACCGCATCGAGGACCCGTACCGCGTTGACTTCGTGCGCGGTCATCTGGAGGCTCTCGCCCGCGCCATCGAGGCGGGTTCGCCCTGCAAGGGCTACCACTATTGGGGCCTTATCGACAACTGGAGCTGGTCCAACGCGTTCAAGAACCGTTACGGCTTCGTTGAGGTTGACCTCATGGACGGCTATAAGCGCCGTCTCAAGCGCTCGGCCGACTGGCTGCGCGAGGTGGCTACCACGCACGTGGTGAAGTAGCAGCAAGAACAAGCCGCGGGACGGGTGTCGCAATGCCGCGCCCGCCCCGCGCAAAACACAGGAACGTGCCGGGCGAACAGGAGTCCCGGACGGATAGGGAAGGAGCCATAATGGCCGAAGGAAAGGGACAGGCGTTCCTCGACAAATTCGCCGAGGTATCCGCCAGGGTGGGCAACCAGGTCCACCTGCGCACCCTGCGCGACGCGTTTGCCACCATCATGCCGCTGTACATCCTAGCGGGCATCGCGGTCCTGGTGAACAACGTGGTGTTCGCCTACATCTGGGGAGACACGGGCTTTGCGCCCAACGCCGAGGTGCTGGCGAACGTCCAGACCTGGGGTTCCGCGCTGACGCTCGGCACCCTCAACGTGTCCGCGCTGATCCTGGCGGGCCTCATCGGCTACTGCCTGGCGCGCAACGAGCGCTTCGACAACCCGCTGGCCTGCGTGGTCGTGGGCATCTCCGCGCTCGTCATCATGATGCCGCAGACGGTCACCGCGAACCTGGCCGCCACCTCGCCGCTGCTGACCGATAAGGTCACCTCCGCAGCTGTGACCGGCGCGCTGTCCACCGCCAACACGGGCACCAACGGCCTGTTCGGCGCCATCCTGATCGGCCTTGCCGCCGTGACGGTGTTCATCAAGATCTCCGGCGTGGAGAAGCTCAAGGTCAACCTGGGCGAGGGCGTGCCCCCTGCGGTTGCCAACTCCTTCAACGTCATGATCCCGATGCTGCTCTCCCTCTCCATCTTCGGTGTGGTCTCCGCCGTGCTCGCCGTGGCGTTCTCCACCGACCTGATGACCATCATCTCCACGTTCATCTCCACCCCGCTCAAGGGCATCATGAACGCTGGCCCGTGGGCCGTCGTGCTCATCTACACCCTGGCGAACCTGCTCTTCTGCCTGGGCATCCACCAGTCCACCATCTCCGGCGTGCTGCTTGAGCCGATCCTCACCATGCTCATCGTGGACAACATGGCCACCTTCGCCGCCGGCCAGCCCATCCCGGCCGACCACTACATGAACATGCAGATCATCAACTCCTTCGCCCTCATCGGCGGTTCTGGCTGCACCTTCATGCTGCTGCTCGACACCTTCCTGTTCTCCAAGAGCAAGACGAGCAAGACCGTTGCCAAGATGGCCATCCTGCCCGGTCTGTTCAACATCAACGAGCCGGTTATCTACGGTTACCCCATCGTGTACAACCTGCCGCTGATTATCCCGTTCGTCATCGTCCCGGATATCTTCATCGCCGCCACCTACGGCCTGACCTGCGCCGGCATCATCGGGCCCTGCGTTGCCCAGGTGCCCTGGACCACGCCTCCTGTGATCTCCGCGCTGCTCGCCACGGGCATGGATTGGCGCGCCGCCGTGTGGCAGATCATCGAGATCATCATCGGTATGGCCATCTACCTGCCCTTTATGAAGGCTTCCGAGCGCGCCCAGGAGCTGCAGGTTGAGGAGCTCAAGGCGTAAGGCTCGCGCTAGGAACGCCAAGGGAATGTCTGCTTGGAACGGTGGCAGGGTTGGAACGGCAGCCTTGCCACCGCGCTGGCGGACGTGATTCGCTGGGTACAATGGAGGGGTCGCCGTGGCCCCGGTTAGAAGGGAACCACCATGAAGAAGATACTTCTTTGCTGCAACGCCGGCATGTCCACCAGCCTGCTGGTGCAGAAGATGCAGAAGGACGCCACTGCTCGCGGGCTTGAGGTCACCATCGAGGCCCGTCCGCTGAACGAGGCCATGGATCATCTTGACGACGCGTCCATCGTGCTGCTTGGGCCCCAGATCGGCTACGCCAAGGGCGACTTCGAGAAGGCCTGCGCGGGCAAGAACATTCCCGTGGACGTCATTCCCATGGTCGACTACGGTCGCATGAATGCCGCCAAGATCATCGACGGCGCGCTCGCCAAGATCGGCTAGGTGCGGAACATGGCTATGGAGGACCTGGAAGCCCTGCAGATGACCTGCTTCGAGATCATCAGCTACGTGGGTACGGCCAAGAGCTGCTACATCAATGCGGTCGAGGCGGCCAAGAAGGGCGATTTCGATGGCGCCGCCGACCTGATGAAGCAGGGCGACGAAGCGTACAACGGCGGGCACGACGTGCACATGAAGCTGCTGCAAGCCGACGCCGCGGGTGAGCGCGAGCCGGTTGCCCCGCTCATCCTGCTGCACGCCGAGGACCAGATGGCCGGCACCGAGATCGTCAAGCTCATGGCCAAGAACCTGATCGATGTGGAGCGGGAGCTCCAGGAACTTCGTTCCCAGCGCTAGATCGGGCCAAGCAGCCGAGATAAACGCTTAAGTGTAGAGTTTTGGATGCCGTTGCCTGATAGGGCAATAGGTACAACAAGAAACCCGCAGGTCAGGGGCCTGCGGGTTTCTTGTTGTATGGCTGGTTACAGGGACGGGCGCGGTAAAACTCTACACTTTAGCGTTCTTCTCCCACGCGGGGTGTGCGCTGGCCGGTTAATCGACCCAGATGACGTTCTCCTTGCGGGGTTTTGCCGAGGGCGCGGGCGCACCGGCGGGTGCGTAGCCCAGGATGCAGTGACCGATGCCGCGGAGCGAACCGTCGGCGGGCAGCCCCCATTGGCTCAGGAGCTCGCGCCCCTCGGCGGAGTCGAACTCCTCCTCTGCACGGTGGATCCAGCAGCTCTCCACACCCAGCGCGTGCGCGGCGTTCATCAGGTTGCCGAGAGCGAGCGCGCCGTCGTCCTGCGAGGTGGGAACCTGATCGTCTACCAGCACCACGATGACCGCAGGCGCCTCGTAGAACGGGTCTGCGCTGCTGCCCATGATGGCTGCGTTCATGCGGGAGAGGCGGTCGCGCGTGGCGCGGTCGGTCACCACGACGAAGTGGACGGGCTGGCGACCCATACCGCTGGGGGCAAATCGGCCGGCCTCGACGACCTTCTCGAGCGTTTCCCGGTCGACCGGTCGATCGGGGTCGTACGCGCGGCAGCTGCGGCGGGTAAGTAGGGTTTCGTAGGTATCCATGGCGATCTCCTTTGCTGGTTGATGTGCCCACGCTGTTATACCCAAGCCGGAACCATCCACGGTCGTCCGTGTATCCTTGTGCGGTGATGGCGCAGCGAAGGTCGCGAAGGCGAAAGGCGGACCATGGCGATCAAGCTCATCCTCTCCGATATAGACGCGACGATCCTGCCTGCGGGCGAGAAGCGGGTGTCCGAGCGCACCGTGGCTGCCTTCCACGCATCGCTCGACGCGGGTATCGCGATCGGCCCCTGCAGCGGACGGAGTTTCGCGCAGATTCCGCCGTTCTTTGGCGGAGACACCGCGTGCTGCGCCACGGCCATCGCCACGAACGGACTGCAGGCATACGCAGATGGCCGGAAGGTGATGGAGAGGACGCTCACCGCTCCGGTGGTCGAACGTCTGCGCGACGTGGTCGACGGCGTGCCAGGCGCGGGACTCATCTGCTTTGACGGGACCACACCGCTCCTCATGACGGGCGAGCGGGGTGACCTCGCCGCCGCGCGCGACGCACTCGCCAAGACCTTCCCCGCGTATGCGGAGTGCTGCGTGCCCACGTCCGAGATCCCGAGTTTTCCGGTGATCAAGGCCAACGTGTTCACCGGGGGCACCGTTGAGGACGCCAATGCCCTGCAGCGGCTCGTGGAGGGCGTCGTACCCGAGGTCTCGCTCGACCGCGCTTACCCGTGCTACTTCAACGTCATGACGCGCGGGTGGAACAAGGGCGAGGCGGTTCGCTGGCTCTGCAGACATTTGGGCGTGGGGCTCAATGAGGTGGTCGTCTTCGGCGACGGTGCCAACGACCTCTCCATGCTGCGCGTGGTGGAGCATTCCGTTGCGGTGGCCAACGCGGTTCCCGAGGTGACTGAAACGGCGCGCTGGCATACCGGGGCCTGCGCGGACGATGCGGTTGCCGCGGCTGTTGAGGAGCTGGCGGCGGGGGAGTGGCCGTTTACCGCGTGATGCGGCGTACGGGATTCGCCATACGCGAGGGACGCAATGGCTCATTCTCAGCGACCGCTGCTCGACCAAACGGGCCGTCGGCCAATTTGTCTGCATAATCTCGCATCCGTAAGGGTTAATTGAAGACAACGGATTGATTCAGCGCCGAGGTTGCCCGATGCGGATGGCGTCCGATGCCGTCCGGTGCGAGCCTGCCGGCGCGCGAACTCAGGGAGGTCTCCATGGGAGTGAAGGCAGACGATACCCTTGCGGTAGATTTCGAGGAGCTCCTTGCGTACCTGCGCTCCAAGACGCGCGTGTTCATGGACGTGGACGGCCATGAGTACTACGTCACCCACACCGATGGGTACTGGCGCGTGCAGGACTGCGAGAAGCTCAACCCGATGGGTCGGTTCACCGACTGCTCCGAGCTCGTCACCACGCTTTCCGAGCTGATCGAGCTTCCCTGGCTGGATGGCAAGTCGATTCACGATCTGTGCCGCGACGCCACCTTCCACGAGTCTATTCAGGAGGGCTGGGTCCGTCCCGAATAACGGTATCCGGTGCGGCGCCTTGGCGCGTCGGCGCATGGATCCACGTAAACGTTTCCCCTAACCGGTGCCCCGTCTGACGGGGCACCGTGTTTTGTGTGACAATCGGCGCAGGCGGAAGGTCCGCCGGTCAACGGCAAAGGAGGCAATCCATGGCGATCGAGGCAATCGTATCCGACAAGGCGCCGGCAGCGCTCGGCCCCTATTCTGCAGGTACGCGTGCAGGCAACGTGATCCATGTTTCCGGGCAGCTGGGCATCTTGCCCGAGACAGGCGAGTTCGCGGGCGAGGACGTTGCCGCGCAGACGCGTCAGAGCCTGACTAACATCAAGAACATCCTTGAGGCCGCTGGCGCTTCCATGGCAAACGTGGCCGAGACGACGGTGCTCCTGGACGACATCAACGACTTCGCGGCGATGAACGAGGTCTACGCCGAGTTCTTCGAGGCTCCCTATCCGGCCCGCGCCGCCTTTGAGGCTGCTGCCATTCCCAAGGGCGCCAAGGTCGAGATCAAGGTCGTCGCCTACCTGTAGGCGCACGTGGTACAACGGGACAGTCCCAACGTACAAACAACCCCCTATACTTATAAGAGCCTGGTGCGCCGGAGTCGTTTCGGCACACCACGCTCCTGCTTGACATCATCCGAAACCGGACTAAACTGGTTGTATGACAGTCCGGATTCGGACTTTTTTATGCGAGGTGCGAGGAGGGACCATGGCGGAGGATATCGAGAGCCCGGCGGCGCTGGATTACCTCTACAACGCCGCTGACAAGCTGTACATGCAGTTTGCCCGCAGCTGCGGGCTCTCCACCTGCGCATATTGGATGCTCTACGACCTGACCCGCGCCGGCGGCGAGGCGTCGCTGCGCGATATCTGCGATTCCTGGGCGTATAGCAAGCAGACCATCAATTCCGCGCTGAAGAGTCTGGAGGGACGGGGGCTCATCGAGCTCTTTTTCTGCGAGGGGAGCAGGAAGAACAAGGGCGCGCGCTTGACGGATGCCGGCCATGCGTTCACCGGCATCAACGTTGAGCCCGCCATGAAGGCCGAGCGGCACGCGTTTCTCTCGCTCGACGCGAGCGAGCGGGCGACGCTGCTTCGGCTCACGCGCAAGTACACGCAGGCTCTTGAGGTGGAGTTTCGCGAGATGGCAAAGCGCGACGACGCGGCCATGACAGCCGCTTCTGACGAACGCCCGGGCGAGGGGGCCATGGCGGACCCCGGCGCCGTCCCGCGCCCGGCGCCCTAGGGCATTTTCCGTGGCGCCCGCCGCATAACCAAATCGATTTCACCCCGCATCTAAGACGAAGGAGCAGCCGATGGCGCAGGAAGCCGCCGCTACGAATAGGCAAGAAGCAGGAGTCGAGCAGGAGGACTACACCCTGCGGGACTCCCTGCGTCTGCTTGCGCGGCTCATCAAACCCTACCGCCGCCTTGCGTTAGCGACGGCGGTGGCCCTCATCTTCGACATGACGGGCATGCTCTACGTGCCAACAGAGCTTTCCGCCATGATTAACGCGGCCCTGTCGCCGAACGGATCGACCGACCTCCTCGTTCACGGCGTTCGCATGCTCGTGGCGTCCATCTGCGGGTCTGGTGGCGCCATCACGGCCATCTACCTGGCCTCCAAGCTTGCCGCCAACGTGGGGCGCGACATGCGTATGGCGGTGTACGAGGCATCGCTCGCGTACTCTGGTTCCGACTTTGAGCGCTTTGGCACCGGTTCCATGATCACGCGTACGCTCTCGGACGCCAACGTGGTGCAGCAGACGCTTGCCATGGGAATCATCATGATCCTGCCGGTACCGGTGATGAGCGTTATCGCTGTGGGACTGGCGTTCTCCATCGACGCGGTCATGGGCTGGCTGCTTTTGACGGTGACGCTCGCCGTGGTGGCGGTCTCCGTGGTGACCGTGAAGGTCTCAGCGCCCATCTTCACGCGCCTGCAGGCCTTCATCGACCGTATGAACGTGCGCCTGCGCGAGACCATAACCGGCGTGCGCGTGGTGCGGGCCTTTGGGCGCGAGGAGGTGGTCAAACACGAGCTGGACCGCACGTTCTCGGACTACGCCGATAACGCCATCCGCGTGAACCTCATGTTCTCGACGGCGGATTCGCTCACGTTCTTCCTGATGAACGGGGTCGAGGTGCTCGTCATTTGGCTGGGTGCCGACCGCGTGGGCATGCATGCCATGCAGATCGGCTCCATCACGGCGCTGATCGAGTACGCCATGCTCATCATGTTCTTCTACATGATGGCCCAATTCGCTATGCTCTCGGTGCCGCGCGCGCTGGCGTGCCTTGGTCGCGCGAGCCAGGTGGTCGACCTAGCGCCCGAGGCGGGGGACCCGGCGACGGCGGCGGTGCTGGGCGAGGGGGGCGCGGGTGAGCGCGCAAGCGCCCACGCGGAGGTGGCGCGCTTTGACCACGTCTCGTTCCGTTTTCACGATGCGGACGAGGATACCCTGCACGACCTGGACTTCTCCCTGCGACGCGGCGAGACTTGCGCCATCATCGGCAACACGGGTTCCGGCAAATCCACCATCGCCAAGATGCTCCTGCGCTTCCACGACGTGACGGCCGGCCGGTTGCTGTTCGGCGGCGTGGACGTGCGCGAGCTCACGCAGGCGGACCTGCGGGCGCGCATCTCCTACGTGCCCCAGAAGGCGTGGCTCTTCTCGGGGACCATTGCGGAGAACCTGCGCCATGGCGATGCGTATGCTACGGATGAGCATCTCTGGCATGCGGTCGACACGGCTCAGGGGGCCTTCGTGCACGAGTTGCCCGAGGGGCTGGCCACGCGCGTTTCGCAGGGCGGTACCAATTTCTCCGGCGGGCAGCGACAGCGCCTGGCCATCGCCCGCGCGCTCGTGCGCCGCGCCGACCTCTACATCTTTGACGACAGCTTCTCCGCACTGGACTTCAAAACGGACGCGGCGCTGCGCCACGCGCTCAAGGACGAGCTGAAGGACGCCGCGGTGCTCATCATCGCCCAGCGTGTGAGCACGATTGCCCATGCGGACCAGATCGTCGTGCTGAACGAGGGCGAGGTAGTCGGCGTGGGCACGCATGAGCAGCTGATGGAGGAGTGCCCCACGTACCGGGCCATCGCGGACTCTCAGGCTAGGAAGGAGGAGAGCCATGTCTAGCGAGAACGAGCGCGTGCAGGTGGGTGACGCGCGGGGCGATGAGCGGCGTGCCGCGCAGGTCGCCGCGCAAACCGCCGCGCAAGCTGCCGCGACGGAAGAGGTCGAGGTGCCCGCGGACGCCCTCGGCACGGCATGGCGCCTCTGGGAGGCAGCGGCCGGCATGCGCTGGCGTCTGGTGGTGGCCGCGCTCTCGGCGGTGGGCTACGTGGTGTTCAGCCTGGCCGCCCCCGCCTACAGCGCCTATCTGCTCGACCTGCTCTGGGGTCGTATCCAGGCGATGTTCGAGCGCGGCGAGGGCTTTGTCGTCACCATGGAGACCGGCGGGCGCGAAATTGTAATCTACCTGGTGATCTGGACCATCGCCTGGGTTTTCTACACCGTCCAGGCCATGGTGATGTCGAGCTTTGCCGAGCGTCTGAACCTGAGCCTGCGCAACCGCATCGCGGCCAAGCTCGAGCGCCTGCCGCTGCGATATTACGACGCACGGCAGCCGGGCGATACCATCAGCCGCGCCACGAACGACCTGGACAAGGTGTCCGAGGTCCTGCAGCGCGGCGTGCTGCAGCTGATTATCGCCGTCCTCATGCTCACGGGCGCCGTCATCATGATGGCTCGCCACAACCTGCTGCTCACGAGCGTGTACGTGTTCTTCATGCTGCTCTCGTTCGCTGCGACGAAGGTTATCGCGGCCCGCACGCTCAGCATCGCCTCCGCGCGGCAGGCGGCCGTGGGCAAGCTGACGAGCAGCGTCGAGGAGGCCTATAGCGGGCGCGCCGTCATCAAGGCGTTCGGCCGCGAGCAGGCGAGTGCCGCGGAGATGCGTGCCGCCGCCGAGGAGCTGGCGCGCACGAGCACGATCGCGGACTCGCTGACTAATGCGGCGGGGCCGGCTATTCGCTTCCTGGGACGTATCGCGCTCGTGATCATCGGCATGATGGCGGGCGGCATGCTCGTGGCGGGGCGTCTGACCGTCGGCGTGTTCCAGGCGTTTTTCCAGTACGTCAACACAGCATCCGAGCCCCTGACGCAGATGTCCATGACCATCAACATGCTCCAGGGGGCGCTTGCCGCTGCCGAGCGCGTGTTCCGCCTGCTCGACGAGGAGGAGGTTGAACCCGACCCCGCGCAGCCGGCCGAGTTGCCGCGCAACGTGGAGGGCCGCGTGGCCTTTGAGCATGTGCGCTTTGGCTACGATGCGAAGAAACCGCTCATGCGCGACGTGTCGCTCGTGGCGGAGCCGGGCCAGAAGGTGGCCATCGTGGGCGCGACCGGCGCGGGCAAGACGACGCTCATCAACCTGCTCATGCGCTTCTACGAAATCGACGGCGGCCGCATCACGCTCGACGGCGTGGATACGCGGCGGCTGACGCGGGCCGATCTGCGGCGGCAGTTCGGCATGGTGCTGCAGGACGCCTGGCTCTTTGAGGGGACCATTGCGGAGAACATCGCGTACGGATGTCCCGGTGCTTCGCGCGACGAGGTGGTGGCCGCCGCCAAGGCGGCGCACGTGGACTTCTTCGTGCACACGCTGCCCCAGGGATACGACACCATGCTCTCAGGTGACGCGGAGAGCATCAGCCAGGGCCAGCGCCAGCTGCTGACCATCGCCCGCGCCATGCTCTGCGATCCGGCGATCCTCATTTTGGACGAGGCTACGAGCAGCGTGGACACGCGGACCGAGCAGGCGATTGTGCGCGCCATGGAGGCGCTCATGTACGGGCGCACGAGCTTTGTGATCGCGCACCGGCTCTCGACGATCGTGGACGCCGACCTGATCCTGGTGATGGACCACGGCAACATCGTGGAGCAGGGAACCCACGAGGAACTGCTCGCCGCGGACGGCGCGTACGCGGAGCTGTACAACAGCCAGTTCTCGTAGCGGGTGGCATTGGGTTGCGTTGCGGGGTGGGCGAGACGCTGGGGCTAGCCCCCAACCTACCGTTCACCCCAATATGATGTTAAAAAGGTGGCATATCTGGCTCGCCCCATGAACGTGGACGCCATTCTGTGCTATATATGAGCCATCTGCACATGAACGCCGCGGGGGCGCCTCTCCGCGGCGCTGCTCGCACAAGGGGAGGGGTGATGCGCATGGGCTGGCTGAACGATCCCGTCGTCCTGGCTCGCATCCAGTTTGGTTTAACTGCGCTCTATCACTACATCTTTGTTCCGGTGTCCATTGGCGTCGGCCTGGTCACGGCCGTCATGGCGTCCAAGTGGTACCGCGACGGCTCCAAGGAGAACGACGCCGCGCTGCGCTTCTGGGTCCGCCTCTACGCCATCAACTTCGCCGTTGGCGTGGCCACGGGCATCACCATGGAGTTCCAGTTCGGTACCAACTGGGCCGACTACTCGCGCTTCGTGGGCGACATCTTCGGTGCGCCGTTGGCCGCCGAGGCGCTCTTCGCCTTCTTCATGGAGTCCGTGTTCATCGGCATTCTGATCTTTGGCAAGAACCGCGTGTCGCGCAAGGTCTACCGCCTCTCGGCCTGGCTCTCGTGGGCCGGCTCGCTGCTCTCGGCGCTCTGGATCATCATCGCCAACTCCTGGATGCAGACGCCCGCGGGCTATAAGATCGCCTACGACGCCAACGGTGCCAAGGCGCAGATCACGGACTTCCTAGCCGCCGCTCTCAACCCGTCCACGCTGCCGCGCTACTTCCACGTGGCCGTGGCCGTGCTGACCATGGGTGCGCTCGTTTGCATCGGCGTTGGCGCGTATTACCTGCTCAAGGGCCGTGTCCAGAGCATCGCCAAGGGCTTCCTGCGCACGGGCGTCATCCTGGGCGCCATCTGCGCCGTGGCCATGCTGCCCGCCGCGCACCAGCAAGCGCTCACTGTGGCCCGCACGCAGCCGGCCAAGCTGGCCGCCATGGAGGGTCAGTACGAGACCGGGCCCGTGGCGCTCTCGCTCTTTGGTTGGGTCGATGAACAGAACCAGCAGACCTACGCCTTGGGGATTCCCGGTGGTACCTCGGTCCTCGCCGACATGGACCCCACGGTGGAGTACCCCGGCCTCAACGACTTCGACGCGGACGAGACCACTCCGTTCGTGAACCTGATCTTTCAGTCCTACCATCTGATGGTCGCGCTCTACGGCGCCATCATCCTCGTGGTCATTCTGGGAGCGCTCGTGCTCAAGGGCAAGCTCGCCAACCACAAGTGGCCGCTCGTCATCCTTTCGCTCGGTTGGATCGCGCCGATCGCGGCCATCGAGTTCGGTTGGATGGTGACGGAATTCGGCCGCTACCCGTGGATCGTCTACGGCGAGCTCAAGGTCGAGGACGCCATCTCGCTCGCGGTGCCTGCGTGGCAGGTGTTGATCACGATTCTGCTGTTCCTTGCCGTGTACACCCTGCTCTTTGTGGTGTGGGCGCGTATGCTCAGCAAGACGGTGAAGGCCGGCCCCGAGGCGTTCCTGGCCGAGGGCGAGGCTGCCGCCAAGGACGCTGCAGCTGCGGACGCGGACAGCGCCCCGTCGTACTTTGGTGCTGATGCGACGGCAGATGCCGCCGTCGAGAAGGGGGGTGCGTCCGCATGAGCCCGCTCGCAATCATCTGGTTCCTGCTCATCGGCGTGCTGATCTTTGGCTACTTTGCGCTCGACGGCTTTGACTTGGGCGCCGGCGTGCTGTATCCGGTGCTTGGTCGAAGCGAGGCCGACCGCGCGGTCATTCGCCGCTCCATCGGCCCCGTGTGGGATGGCAACGAGGTCTGGCTCCTCACGGCGGGCGGCGCGCTCTTCGCCGCGTTCGCCCCTGCCTACGCCACCAGCTTCTCCGGCTTCTATCTGGCTATCATGCTCGTACTCTTCGGCCTCATCGTGCGCGCCGTGTCGCTTGAGTTCCGTGCGCACGACGCTGCCTGGGCGCGTCTGTACGACGTGATGTTCGTGGTCGGCAGTCTGCTGCCGGCGCTGCTCTGTGGCGTGGCCGTGGGCAACGTGATCGCGGGCATCCCGCTGGACGCCAACGGCGACTTCACGGGTACGTTCTTCACGCTGCTCACGCCCTTCACCCTCTCTTGTGGCGTGCTGGGGCTCGTGCACATGCTGGTGCAGGGCAGCGCCTGGATCGCGCTCAAGGCCCCCGAGGATGCCGAAGGCGCCGAGCTGGCCGAGCGTGCCCGCGCGCTGCGCGGCAAGCTGGTGCTGGCCGAGGCCTTGGTCTTCGCCTTTGTGTCCGCGTGCTTCTTCGTGTCCGTGGTGCCGAACGGCGCGGGCGTGGAGGTCACCTTCCTGGCAGCGTTCTTCGCCGTGCTCTACGCGGTGAGCCTGCTCGTTGTCGGTCGTGGCGGCTGCGATCTGCGTGCCTTCCTGGTCGAGGAGCTGGGTTGCGCCGCGCTCGTGGGCATTGCGGCGTCCACGCTGTTCCCGAATCTCATCAACGCGACCAAGCCGGCGTTCGCCATCACCATCGAGCATGCGGCGGGCAGCGACCTGACGCTCGCCATCATGCTCGGGATCGCCCTCATCGGCGTGCCCATCGTGCTGGTGTACCACGTGGTGGCGTACCGGGTGTTCCGCGGTCGCCTGAAGCGGGGAGACCTGACGTACTAGTTTGAGCGGGGACCGCGCTGTTTCGGGCGGTCTCCGTTTTCGTATCTGGGGACGCGCGTGTTCGATAAAACGGTCTTCAAACTTATCGGGGCGGGCAGGACGGCGGTTCTGCTCGCCCTGCTTTCTCTTGCGGGGGCGCTGGCGTCTGTTGGGCAGGCCTGGGCGCTCTGTTGCGTGCTCGTGGCGCTCTGGGGCGGTGCCGGTCTGGCGGGCCGCGAGGGTTTGCTCGTGGTGTTCGCCAGCTGCTACCTGGGGAATCGCGTCATCCGAGCCGTGCGCGAGTGGCTGCTGACGCGTTTTGCCGCCGCGCGCGCCGGAGAGATGCGCCGTCAGGCACTCGAGCGCCTCATGGCGGGGCGTGTTCGCGGCGAGGATGCGGGCCTGGGCGCCGCGGGAGGAACCTCGCTCGTCATCGAAGGCGCCGAGCAGGTGGAGCGCTATCTGGAGCTTTCACTTGGCAAGAGCATCGACCTTGCAGTGATCCCCCTGGTGATCATCGTTGCCGTGTTCGCGTTGGACTGGGTGTCGGGCATCATCGCGCTCGTCGCCTTTCCCTTCATCATGCTCTACATGGTGATGATCGGTGGCAATGCCCGTGAGCTTGCCGAGCAGCGTCAGCTGGAGCAGGCGCGGCTCAGCAACCATTTTCTCGACGCCATGCGCGGCTTGGACGTACTGCGCGCCTTTGGGCGGGCCCGCGGCCATGCAGAGGCCATCTATCGGGTTTCCGAGCGCCTGCGCGGGGCGACCATGCGTACGCTGCGCACGGCGACGCTCTCCTCGGCCGTGCTCGACCTCTTTGCCACCTTTGCCCTGGCCGGTGTGGCGGTTATGCTGGGATTCCGGCTGGTCGATGGCGATGTGATGCTCTTTCCGGCTCTCATGGCGCTCGTACTGGTGCCCGAGTTCTTCTTGCCGGTGCGGAGTTTTGCGGCCGACTATCACGCCACACTCGACGGCAAGCACGCGCTCGAGCGCATACGGGCGCTGCTCGAGGCGCCGGAGCGGTCGGTTGCCGTGCTGCCCGAGGCGGCGTGGGGTGATGGCTCTGAGCTGGCGATTCGCGGTCTGACCGTGCGGTACGGGGATGCTTGCGCGTTGGAGGACGTCTCGTTTGCCGTGCGGGGGTTTGAGCGCGTCGGCATCGTGGGAGCGAGCGGCGCGGGCAAGTCTACGCTGGCGAGTGTGCTCGCCGGTTTCCTGGATCCCTGCGCAGGCGCGTTCGAGCTGCGTGCGGGCGAGAGCGAGGCGCGGGCTGCCAGCTTGTACGCACCGGCGTGGCAGCGCCAGGTCATCTACATTCCGCAGAAACCCTACCTGTTTCATGCCACGGTTGCCGAGAACATCGCGTTCTACACGCCGGATGCCCCGCGCGAGCGCATCGAGCGCGCGGCTGAGGCGATGGGCTTGGCACCGCTTCTGGAGCAGCTGCCCCAGGGCTTGGACACGCTGATCGGAGACGGTGCGGGCGCGCGCCAGCTTTCCGGCGGCGAGGCACATCGCATCGCGCTTGCCCGCGCGTTTTTGGACGGTCGCCGCCGCGTCCTCATTTTCGACGAGCCGACGGCGCATCTGGATATCGAGACGGAGCTCGAACTCAAGGAGCGCATGCTGACCCTCATGCGGGGGCGCCTGGTGTTCTTCGCCACGCATCGCCTGCATTGGCTGGCGAATATGGACCGCGTGCTGGTGCTCGCGCACGGACGCGTGGTAGCCGATGGCGAGCCGCGCGCACTCGCGGCGGACGGCACTATCGACCGTTGTCTGCGGGCAGCGGAGGGGGATGAGGTCGATGCCTAGGGGAGTGCTCTGCATGTTGCGGCAGGATCGCTGGGTGGCGCCCTATTTCCGCCGATATCGTTGGGTTCTGGCCCTCGCCCTGGGGCTCGGCGTGCTCGCTTCGGTGCTCGCGTGCCTGCTCATGTTCATCTCGGGATGGCTCATCGGTGCCGCCGCGCGCATGCCCGAGAGCATCTTCTCGCTCATGGTGCCCATCGCGCTCGTGCAGGTGGTGGGCATCGGCAAGCCGATCGTGGCGTATATGGAACGGCTCGCGAGCCATGATTGGGCGCTGCGCATGACGAGCTCGCTGCGCCGTCGGCTCTTTCTCGCCATGGAGCGGCTGACTGATACGGGGAACTCGGCAGCTGAGGGCGCGGCCAGCGGAGCCATGGGCGCAGGAGACGCGCTCGCGCTGCTGAACGAGGACGTCGCCCACGTCCAGAACCTGTACCTGCGCGTGGTGTTCCCCATCGTGATCGCGTGGGCCACCGTCCTGCTCACCGTCTTGGCACTTGGGGCCGCGGACGTGCTCTATGCGGCGTGGATGGCACTTGAGCTCTTTGTGGTTGCCGCGGTGCTACCTGCGGTGTCGCTCGCGGCGGGCGCAGCCGCGCGCATGCGCCGGAAGCAGGCGACCGCTGCGCTCTACCAGAGCTTGACCGATGCGGTCCTGGGCGCGGCGGACGTTGCCTTTGCCGGGCGCGGCGCGGATATGATGGCGCGCTTCGATCGTCAGGCGGGGGCCGTGGCGGCGGAGGATCGGCGGCTGGCGCGGATTGACCGCGTGCAAGGGATCGTCGTCCGCGCAATGCTGGCCGTGGCCGCTGTGAGCTTGGTGGCCTGGTCCTCTCGCGCGCTTGCTACCCAGGGGGATGCCATTCTGGCCGCGGTGCTCTGCTTCTTTCCGCTGGCAGAGATCGTGACGCCCGTATCGGATGCCGCGGAGTTGCTGCCGGAGCACGCGGTTGCGATCGAGCGGTTGAACGCGTTGGACGATGGCGAAGCGGAGACCGGGGACAGCGCGGGCGTTGCGGCCGGCGTATCGACCGACCAAATCTCGCGGGCAAGCGCCCCAGCGTCTGCAACACCCGCCGTGTGCTTTGACCATGTGGCGCTCACGCGTCCGGGCGCCCCCCAGCCGACTATCGAGAACCTGACCTTCCAGATTGGGGCGGGCCAGAAGATGGCGCTTCTGGGGCGAAGCGGCGCAGGCAAGTCAACCTTGCTCGCGCTGATTCGCGGAGACCTGATGCCGAGCAGCGGTTCGGTGCTGCTAGCGGGGTGCCCGCATCCCGGTACCGACGCCGTACATGGCCTCGTGGGTGTGATCGGGCAGAACCCGCATGTCTTCAATACCACCGTGCTCGACAATCTGCGCATCGCCAAACCGGATGCCACGGAGGACCAGGCCCTCGAGGTGCTCGACCGGGTAGGACTGCTGCCGCGCGTGCAGCGATTCCCCCGTGGCCTTCTGAGCGTGGTGGGCGAGGAGGGCCGCCGGCTCTCAGGTGGAGAACGGCATCGTCTCGCCCTGGCGCGCATCCTACTGGCCGATACGCCGCTGGTGCTGCTCGATGAACCCTTTGCGGGCTTGGATCCCGCCACGGAGCGCGCGGTGTTCGACGCGATGATGGGGGCCCTGGCGGGGCGCACGGTCATCATGGCGACGCACCACTTGCAAGGGGTCGAACGCATGGACCGTGTGGCGTTTCTGGAGAACGGCGGCTTTGTCTTGGACGGCTCGCCGACCGAGCTCGGCGAAACGAGCGCGCGGTATCGCAGGCTCCTTGCCGCCGACCGCGGAGACCTTGCCTAGGCGATTCCCCAAGCAAGTTGGCACGAAAAAGGGCGCTTCTCTCGAAGCGCCCTGACATGTCTCTTTGGAGCAGGCGCCCCAGCTACGCAGCCTGCTTCTTACCGAACTTCGCGCGCAGCAGGCCGGCGGCGGTGGGGATCACGCTGACGAGCACGATGCCCACGATCAGTAGCTCAAAGTGCTCCTGCACCACGGGGATGCCGCCAAAGAAGTAGCCGAGCAGCACAAAACCCGTGGACCAGGTGACGCCGCCTAAGATGTTGAAGAGCACGAAGCTGTGCCACTTCATGCCGCCCACACCGGCCAGGAACGGCACGAACGTGCGGATGAACGGAAAGAAGCGGCCGAGGAAGATGGCGAGGTGCCCCCACTTGTCCAGGAAGGCCTCGGACTTGGCGATGCGCTCCGGGGTCATCGCCTTGATCTTGCCCGACGCGATGATGCGCTTGCCAAAGAAGTGGCCGATGAAGAAGTTGCACTGGTCGCCCACCACCGCGGCCGCCCACACGAGCAGCAGCAGGTGGATGATGTCCAGGCCGCTTGCGGGCTCATGCGCAAAGAAGCCGGCGGCGAACAGGAGGGAGTCGCCCGGCAGGAAGGGCATGAAGACCACGCCGGTCTCGATGAAGATGATCAAGAAGATGAAGCCGTAGGCATATGCCGGGCCCATGGCGATCCAGCCGGCGATCGCCGTGCGCGGGTCGCGCAGCAGCTCCATGAGGAAGTTGATGAAACCCATGAAAGAACTCCAAGCGTGAGGGCCGGGGTATTCCGGCTCGTACATCGGCAAAAATCCAGTATAGGGGATGCCGACGGCGGACATGTGGGCGTGAGGTGTGGGGTTGGCGGCGGAAAACACCGCGCAATCGAATGGGTAAAACAAAAGAGCCAAAATACTCGTTCGATAGTGCGGTGTTTACGGGCGCGGCCAGCTGAATCTGGCTGCAAGTAGTCCCATCCGACCGCAGCTCGCCATAAGTCCTACCAATTCACTAGACTTTAACGCACCGCGGGCATACCATAGGTGGTCATGGCCAACGAGAGGGGAAGCCTCGATGAGCTTCATCAGCACCATACGTGAGGATATCGCTACCGTGAAACGAAGCGATCCTGCTGCTCAGACGGGGTTTGTCATCTTTCTCTCGTACCCCGGCCTCCATGCCAAGTGGGCGCACACGCCCGAGCATTGGCTCTGGGCCCACGGGCATCACAGTTTGGCGCGCGTGCTCTCGCAGATCACACGCTTCATGACGGGCGTCGAGATCCATCCGGCCGCGGAGCTGGGGCGCCGTCTCTTTATCGACCATGCCATGGGCGTCGTTATTGGCGAGACCACCATTCTGGGCGATGACTGCGTGCTCTACCAGGGCGTTACCCTGGGCGGCACCGGCAACGAGTGCGGCAAGCGCCATCCCACGCTCGGCAACAACGTCACGGTGGGCACGGGCGCCAAGGTGCTCGGCAACATCCATATCGGCAACAACGTCAAGATCGGCGGCAATTCCGTGGTGGTCAAGGACGTGCCGGATAACTGCACGGTGGTGGGCGTGCCGGGGCGCATCGTGCGCCGCAACGGCTGTCGCGTGATGGAGGCCGATGCCGACGCGCGCTGCCATCGCGAGTACCTGCCCGACCCCGGCGAAGAGGCGAGCGCCCTCAACCGCGAGAACATCGCCGTCAACCAGCGTCGCATCCACGAGCTCGAGAAGCAGGTGTGCGAGCTCACCGAAATGGTGCGCAAGCTGCCCGGAGAATAACTCCCCGCTGTCCTCACTTCGCCGTAACAAAGTGGATACAAAACTCTCGGTCAATGGGAGTAGAATCACGCGTTACACCGGTCGTTTGCATGGAAAGGAACGAGCATGACCGTCGAGAAAAAGGACATCGACTGGGGCAACCTGAGCTTTGCCTACCAGCCCGCGGACTATAGCTACGTGTGCGATTGGAAGGACGGCGAGTGGGGCGAGGGTCATCTCACCACCGACCACACCATCACCCTGTCCGAGTGCGCCGGCATCTTCCACTACTGCCAGGAGGTCTTTGAGGGCCTGAAGGCGTACACCACCGAGGACGGCGACATCGTGTGCTTCCGCCCGGACATGAACGCCGAGCGCATGTACAACTCCGCCCAGCGCCTGGAGATGCCGCCCTTCCCGAAGGACAAGTTCGTGGAGGCCGTTAAGCAGGTCGTCGCCGCCAACGCCGCCTGGGTGCCGCCCTTCGGCTCCGGCGCCACGCTCTACGTGCGCCCGCTCATGATCGGCTCCGGCGAGGTCATCGGCGTGGCCCCGGCCCCCGAGTATCACTTCCGCATCCTCGTCACGCCCGTCGGCCCGTACTTCAAGGGCGGTCTTAAGCCCATCAAGCTCTGCATCTCCAAGTACGACCGCGCCGCGCCCCACGGCACCGGCAACATCAAGGCCGGCCTGAACTACGCCATGAGCCTCAAGCCCACCATGGAGGCCCATCGCGCCGGCTATGCCGAGAACCTGTACCTGGACTCCGAGTCCCGCACCTACGTTGAGGAGACCGGCGGCGCCAACGTGCTGTTCGTCACCGAGGACGGCACGCTCGTGGTTCCGCAGAGCCACACTGACTCCATCCTGCCCTCCATCACGCGTCGCAGCCTGGTGCAGGTGGCCGAGGACCTGGGCATGACCGTTGACCAGCGCCCCGTCACCTGGGCCGAGGTCGAGAGTGGCAAGTTCGTGGAGTGTGGCCTGTGCGGTACCGCGGCCGTCATCTCCCCCGTGGGCGAGATCCACGACGGCGAGGAGGTCGTCTCCTTCCCGGCCGGCCACGACGAGATGGGTCCGGTCATGAAGAAGCTCCGCGAGACGCTCACCGGCATTCAGGACGGTGCGCTCGAGGACAAGCACGACTGGGTCTTCAAGATCGAGGCCTAGGTTCAAGCTGGCTTGAGCTACATGCGCGTGTGAAGCGGCGGTCCTGCGGGGCCGTCGCTTTTTGTTGGAGCGCTTGGCGAGCTGGTTTCAGAGCCACGCAATCTGACGAGCCGAGCACTTGTAAGATGCTTCGCTCACCTTGGGAACCCGGCCTCTGGTCGGGTTCCTTTGTGTTTGCGGCTCTTCTATGCCATACTTGTGCATATCCCAAGTGGGTCTGACGTAATCGAACTCGAAACGCACCATGCTCCAACGGCATTGCTGTTGAGTCAGAACTTGGAGGTACCAATATGGGTTCGCCCCTACCCCGTCCCGTTGCACAGCGCGCCGTTGTCGCCGGCTTGACTGCCGTCCTGGCTTTTGGCTCGATCGCGGCTCCGCTGCTCTCTGCCCCTACGGCCGCGTATGCTGCCTCCGGGCTTTCCGCCGTCTCGCTCTCCGACGAGATGAAGTACTTCACAAAGTATGAGAGCGGCAAGAACTATCGCCAGGGCTTCAGCTCGGGCGATGGGTACAACGCACTCGGCTACTACCAGTTCGACCGGCGCTTCTCGCTGGGCTCGTTCATCGAGCAGGCCTATGCGTACAACCCCACCAAGTACGCCGCGCTCAAAGAGATCGCGCAGAATTCCGGCAAGCTCAAGACCGAGCAGATTGCCAGTAGCGGTAAGCTGACCGACTACGGCCAACGGGTGCAGGATGCCTGGTACGCGGCGTACGACGCCGATCCGGCCGAGTTCTCCGCGCTGCAGGATTCGTATGCGTACAACACGTACTACCTGCCCGTTCAACGCGTTTTGCTGAACGGCTACGGGGTGGATATCAGCGACCGCGCCGACTGCGTGAAGGGTCTCGCCTGGAGTCTGTGCAACTGGTTGGGCCAGGGCGGTGTTCGCGCGTTCTTCGACTGGGCGAAGGCGGACAGCGGCCTTTCGGACAATATGACCGATCGCGAGCTGGTAAACGCGCTATGCGATGCGGTGGTCAACCACATCAAGGATTACTCCAGCCAGAGCCAGTACTATGCGGGCTGGATCACCCGGTACGGCACGAACGAGCGCAATGTCTGCCTTGCGTACATCGCTGAGGACGAGCAGCTGGCAGCGGGGAGCGGTTCGGCCACGACGACGCCGCCGGAGGCCGGTGGCTCGGATGCCGCGGGCGACTCGACTGTGGATTCCGGTGTTGGTGACGGTTCGGCGGGTTCGGGTGACGCCGCGGATAATAACGCGGGCGCCACGACCACTCCTGATACAGGGGCTACGACCGCGCCCGATGTTGATGCCGGTGCCGATGCCGGCGATGGCTCGCTGACCGGTGGGGCTGCCAAGCCGGAGACCTCGGATGATGCGGCGACGGACGATGCCGGAAGCGCTGGGGATACGGGCGCGGACGGCACGACGTCGGATTCCGCTGGCAACCAGGGCGGGTCGACCGATGGTTCTACCAGCTCAGATGGTGCTGACAACGCCGCTGGTGATCAGATCACCGATACCGGTACGACTGACAATGCCGGTGCGCAGGACGGTTCTTCCACGGTCAACGACGCGACGGGTGACACGCAAGCCGGCGCGAGCGCCGACGGAGGTGCTTCCACAGCCCCGGCCGAGGAGCCCACGGTTACCTTTACGGTCAAGGGCAAGGCATACAAGGCGATTCAGGCCAAAGACGGCAAGGTCACCAGTATCGTCGCACCTCAGTATCAGGGTTATAGCTTTGCAGGCTGGTATCTCAACGGCGAACGCTACTGCGGCGAGAACGAGGAGATCTCGGTTTCCTCCGACACTGAGCTGATCGCGTTCTACCGCAAGGACGACGCCGCTCCTACGTCGCAGCCGGATGGTCTGCCGCAGACGGGCGATAACAGCGCCATCATCTCCATGGGCGCGATCGGCCTGACGGTTGCGGGGATGTCCGTTGCCATGCTTGGCGTGCAGCGTCGTCGCGAGGCGCAGATCTAGTTTTGTTTGGTGGTCCGGGTGGGGCTTTCACGCCCCACCCGGCATGGCGCCAAAAACTATCCGATACTTTATGGCTTTCGGTCTGCTGGGTAAAAAGTAAAGCGATACTTTATGACTTATTGCAGGCCCCGCAAGTAGCGGCGCGCATGCATTCATTGTTTGCCCAGGTAAAAGCTATCTCACAAAACTTGTTCGTTTGGCATCGTGGAGAAAACCGATAAACTATCACCTTGCTTTCCCTCGGAATAGTGAAAACCAATAAAGTACTGGGTTTTTCTTGCGTCCAATACTTTAGTAAAGTAAAGTAATCTGCGCACGAGGAAGAATGCACGGGAAAGGGAACCCCATGAAGAAGAAAAAGCGCCTTTTTGCACCCTTGGCCGCTGCCGCGGCCGCTCTGGTGCTGACCTTGGGCCTCGCGGCGTGTGGCGGTCAGTCCGCGAGCACCGGTCAAACCGCCGGCTCTGCTGCCGGTTCCGCCGCTACTGAATCGAGTGCCTCCGCTGTCGCCACGGGCAAGCTGGTCGTTGGCTTTGACCAGGCGTACCCGCCCTACGGCTTTGTTGGCGATGACGGCGAGTTCACGGGCTTCGACCTGGACCTTGCCAAGGCTGTGGCTGACAAGCTGGGCTGGAAGGTCGAGTACCAGGCCATTGACTGGGACGCCAAGGACACCCTGCTCAACTCTGGTGCCATCAACTGCATCTGGAACGGTTTCACCATGGAGGGCCGCGAGGACGGTTATACCTTCTCTGATCCGTATATGCTAAACGAGCAGGTCATTGTGGTGAAGAAGGATTCTGGTATCAAGAGCTTCAGCGATCTTTACGGTAAGAACGTCATCACCCAGGCGGATTCCGCCGCACAGGACGTGCTCAAGGGCGATCAGTCCGCGCTGGCCGGCACCTTTGCCGCGCTGGAGACCCGTCCGGATTACAACACGGCCTTCGCCGAGCTCGAGAGCGGCGCTACGGATGCCGTGGCCTGCGATCTCTCCATTGCCCAGTACCAGATCTCGGCGAACCCCGACAAGTACGAGCAGCTCGAGGAGCCGCTGTCCTCCGAGCACTATGCGGTCGGCTTCAAGAAGGGCGACACCGAGACCGCCAAGGAGGTCACCCAGGCTCTGAAGGAGCTGTACCAGGACGGCACCGTCAAGACGCTGTGCGAGAAGTACGCCGACTACGGCCTGTCCTTCGATAACTGGGTGCTGAAGTAACCCACCTGCGTTCGATAGAATAGCCCCAAACACCGTTGATCTGTTTGGGGCTATTTCGCGTTTGGAAGAGATGTCATGACATTCAACACGATGCTGGGGATGCTGGGCGAGGGCTTTGTCACCAGCCTGCAGATTTTTGTCTTTACGCTGCTGGGCGCTCTGCCGCTGGGCGTGCCGATTGCGCTTGCTCGCATGAGCCGCTTGGCCCCGCTGCGGTGGCTCGCGCGCATCTACATCTCCGTCATGCGCGGCACGCCGCTCATGCTGCAGATGTTCGCCATCTACTTTGCCCCGTACTATGTGTTCGGCATCCAGCTCACACCGGATTCCAAGTGGCAGGCGTGCGTTGTGGCGTTCATCATCAACTACGCGGGTTATTTCGCCGAGATCTACCGTTCGGGCATTCAGTCCATCCCGCGCGGCCAGTACGAGGCAGCCGAGGTGCTGGGTTACTCGCGGTTCCAGACGTTCGTGCGGATTATTCTGCCGCAGGTGATCAAGCGCATCATGCCGGCACTCGGCAACGAGGTTATCACGCTGGTGAAGGATACGTCGCTGGCGTTCTCGATCGGCGTGGCCGAGATGTTCTCCACGGCCAAGGCGCTGGTGGCATCGCAGCGCAACATGGTGCCGTTCGCCATCGCGGCAGCGATCTACTGGGTGTTCAACTTTCTGGTGGAGCTCGTGATGGGCCGCATCGAGAAGAAACTCGACTACTACCACGACTAGCCGACGAGGCCGACGAGACTCTCGCCCTGAGCAATCTGTCCCATCATGAGGAGTTCAGCATGTCCGAGAATACAAATCCCGTTGTAACACTGGAGCATGGCCGCAAGGCGTTCGGCTCCAACGAGGTGCTGCGTGATATCTCGCTTGCCGTGCAGCCGGGCGAGGTCGTGGCGGTGATTGGCCCCTCGGGCGGCGGCAAGTCGACGCTGCTTCGTTGCCTGACACTTCTGGAGCAGCTGGATGACGGCGAGCTCTCCTATGGCGATGTTCGGGTCGCCGGGCATGGCGGCAGCGCGGTGGGCGGTCGCTTTGAGTACGCGTCTAAGTCCGCGCTCGCGCAGGCGCGCCAGCGTTTTGGCCTGGTGTTCCAGCAGTTCAATCTGTTCCCACATATGACGGTGCTGCAGAACGTGATGGATGCGCCCCTGGTGGTGCAGAAGCGTTCGCGCAGCGAGGTGGAGGAGCAGGCGCGTGCGCTCATTGCCAAGATGGGCCTTGCCGGCAACGAGGACAAGGTGCCCTGCCAGCTTTCTGGTGGTCAGCAGCAGCGTGCGAGCATCGCCCGTGCGCTCGCGCTCAACCCGGATATCCTGTACTTCGACGAGCCGACCTCCGCGCTCGATCCCGAGCTGACCGGGGAAGTGCTCAAGGTCATGCGCCAGCTGGCGGATGACGGCACCACCATGGTGGTCGTCACGCACGAGATGGCGTTCGCGCGCGACGTGGCGAGCCGCGTAATCTTCATGGACGGCGGGCGCGTGGTGGAGGAGGGGCCTGCGAGCCAGGTCATCAACGAGCCGCGCGAGGAGCGCACCCGCGAGTTTCTGGGGAGGTACGCGGGGTAGGCAGGGGTCGGTTCAATCGTCGTCTTGCCATGCGCGATGCGCTCGAAGCTCAGACGGCGGGAAACCCGTCCCGCTCGTTCACGAGCCGGGTAAGCCCTTTGTCGAAGGTGAGAATGCGTCGGCCAGACAGTTCGTGCTCGGCCGCGAGGATGCAGTCAACGAAGTCCTCACCGGTGGACCGGTAGAGCCCCAGCGCGGTACCAGCAACGGCTTTCCGGGAGCAGGTGACTCCATCGAGCAGATCACGGTTTCGTGTCACTTGTTTTAACCCGTCAGGCGGTCGGCTCAGCTGTTTTAGCCCCCATGCCTTCAGGTACAATAAAAAAGCTGCCGCGGTAGCGCCCATAATCAGTTGGGAAGCGCGTCGCTGACCGAGGGCCTCGGGACGGCGCGCCATGTGAAGGGAGGGTCCCATGGGCCTGTTCGATACGTTGAAGAAGGTGGCGGGCGGCTCTTCTAAGGCATCGGGCCCGGCATCGGTTCAGGTTTCTGCGGACGAGGACGAGCTGTCGGCCCCCGTGCGCGGCCGCGCCATCGCCCTTGCCGAGGTGCCCGATCCGGTCTTCGCCGGCGGCATGCTCGGTGACGGGTGCGCCATCTGGCCCGAGGACGACCTGATCTACTCGCCTGTAACCGGCGAGGTCACAGTCACCATGGGCCACGCGCTCGGCCTCAAAGGCGATAACGGCACCGAGGTGCTCGTGCACGTGGGCATCGATACCGTTGCCATGCAAGGCGAGGGCTTTGAAGGGCTCGTCGCCAAGGGCGATCGCGTGACGGCGGGCCAGCCAGTGCTCCGCGTCGATCGCGCCAAGATCAAGGCCGCGGGTCATCCTGATTGCGTGGTGCTCGTGGTGAGCAACACGGCCGACTACGCTTCCGTCGGCATGGTCGTGGAGCCCGAGGCAACCGTGGAAGCTGGTCAGCCCGTGCTGCGCGTGCAGCGTTAACCCGACAACGCGCTTATGGGCGCATCGAACCGAATCCCTTTTCCACTGGTTTCCCGTGCCAGGTGCTATGCTGCTCTAAGCAATCGCGCCACGTTGAAGGGAGCCCCATGGAGGCGTACAAGCAGGAATTCATCGATTTCATGGTCGAGTCCGACGTGCTCAAGTTCGGCGAGTTCACACTCAAGAGCGGACGCACCTCGCCGTTCTTTATGAACGCCGGTGCGTATGTGACGGGCAGCCAGCTCAAGCGTCTGGGCGAGTACTACGCTCGCGCCATCCATGACAACTTCGGGCTGGATTTCGATGTGGTCTTCGGTCCTGCGTACAAGGGCATTCCCATCTCCGTGGCTACGGCCATCGCCTTCGACGAGCTCTACGGCAAGGAGGTCCGCTACTGTTCCGACCGCAAGGAGGTCAAGGATCACGGTGCGGACAAGGGCGGCATGCTGGGCTACGAGCTCAAGGACGGCGACCGCGTGGTGATGGTGGAGGATGTGACCACCTCCGGCAAGTCCATCGACGAGACCTACCCCAAGCTTATGGCAGCGGCAAACGTCGAGGTCAAGGGTCTCATTGTCTCCCTCAACCGCATGGAGGTCGGCAAAGGCGGCGTTCATACCGCGCAGCGCGAGGTGCAGGAGAAGTATGGCTTCCCCGTGGCGAGCATCGTCTCCATGGCCGAGGTCACCGAGCGCCTCTACAACCACGAGATCGGCGGTCGCGTGGTGATCGACGACGACATCAAGGCGCGACTCGATGCCTACTACGAGCGCTACGGTGCCAAGGAGGACTAGAGGTCCCGAATGAAGAAGCGGTTTTTTATCGTTACCCTGTTCGCTTGCCTGGCGCTCACGCTGGGACTTACCGCGTGCGGCCAACCGAGTGCGGAGGAGACGATCCGCGAGGGCCTGACTACAGAGCTCGATGGCTTAAAAGACGATAAGAGCGACGAGTTCGTGCGCGGGCTCGAGGGGGACGCGGCCGACGAGCTCGATCAGCTGGGCATCGACAAGAAGCAGTTCGCTACCGAGTACCTGAAGGGCTTTACCTATCAGATCGGTGACATTGCGGTTGACGAGGACGCCGGCACCGCTTCGGTTAAGGTGACGCTCACCATCAAGTCCATGAACGACGTCATGAACCTGTGGAACGAGGAGTATCAGAAGCGTCTGGCCGACATGGATACCCTGCCTACGGAAGGCGATTTGTACAAATTGGGCGGCGAGCTGATGATGGCTGCCGTCAAGTCCGCGGAGCCCAAGACCACGGACATCGAGCTGACCTGCAAGAAGGATAAAAATGGCTCATGGCAGTTCGACGAGCAGGACTTTGCATCCAAGCTGGTGTCCCTGCTGACATCGTAGGGCTGGACTCCTTATCTACAACAGGCTGGCTCAATGGCGTGGGCCTCTCTCCAATCGAAACCGGGGAGGGGCTTCTCGTTACCGGTTGAGCTGCTTGGTGCCAAACGCATCCGCCATCTCCTCTTCAGACATGATCTCAAGGAGGTCTCCGGGCGTGCAGTCGAGCGCTCGGCAGAGCTGCTCCAACGTGTTAAAACGGATGCCTCTAATATGTCCGTTTTTGATACGCGAAAGGTTGACGGTCGTCGTCCCGATTGCCTCGGCCAATTCGGTTGAGCTGATTTTCCTTTCGCTCATCATCCGATCAAGTCTTACAACGATGGGCATGTACGCGCCTTCCTATATCATTTCCTCAGAATCGAGGAAGAGCTCTCGACCATATCGGAAAAGAAATGAGAGCAGAATAAGAAATACCCCGAGAAACAGGGCCGATGTGTCGGGCGCGATACCGCGCAGGAGATCGCCGAACTCGCTGGTTCCAATAAAGCCGAGCTGGGAAATTGCTTCGTGAGCGAGGTGTAGCCCCGCGCCTGTCTTGACGAGGAGCGTTGCTCCCAGCAAAAGCAGGAAGAATGACGTGCTCCTACGAAAGGGGTTGCCACACGACATGCGCTGAAGCAGAGCGACGCAGAGAAGCGCTTGAACAATCTCGAGAATGGCTGACGCGAGAAGTGCACCGTAGAAGGAACGGACGACGCCCATGTCCGGCGATGAGGCCTGGGCTAGATAGGGCGCGATCCTTGTTATGGATTGATAGGCGGCGACAAGGGTGAAAAGGAGGGCAACGACCCAGGTAACGGTACAAACAATTCGGAAAACCTTCAAAGAACCGTCTCGATTGTCAGCGGACATAGTAACCTCCTTAAAATATTGATTGATGTTATTAACACAATACGTTAACTAAATAATGTCGACAATGGGTTTCACGTGATATCCAAAACTTGAATAAGATGTTAGGAGGAACCGTGGAACACAAGCAATATGCATGGTCGGTCCGACTGGCAGCAATGGCAGGAATTGCACTCATGGTTCTCGCTGCATTCTTTGCCGTTCCGGATGCTGCGAAGGCGGATGAGATCACTGTGCGCGAAGAGTGCGCTGTCACCGAGGTGCAGCCTCGAGCGATTATTACTGACGTGGTCGACACCTACTGGAACTATACCTGCCCCAACATAGTATCTGGCCATAACATCTATATGTTCAACGTCAGGTATCGCCGTCTGACGTTCCAGAAAGGTTATACGCGCAAAGCGCATCGCATCGGCGGATCCGCTTCGATAATGTGTTCCTGCGGGAAGCTTGGTATTCTTGATCAGTGGAAGTTCACATACGATACCTATTGATGCGGCTCGCTCGAGATTTTAAGAGCGGTCGTCCGTGTATGTGAACGAGCAATTAAAGGCCTGACGGGCAGGTAATCTGCACGAGTTCTTCCGGGGTGTCGGCGATGAAGTCGGCACCCTCTTTTTCAAGTTCGGGGCGGCCGCGGAAGCCCCAGGAGACGCCCGCTACCTTGAGGCCGGCATTGTGGCCGCACTGCACGTCCACGTTGCTGTCGCCTACGTAGAGGGTGGTTTTGGGATCGGCGCTCAGCTGTTCGAGCACATGCAGCGTGACGGGCGCCGCCGGCTTGGGCGGATACGCATCCACGCGCCCCTGCACGAGTGCAAAGACATCATCGCTAAAATACTTTTTAACGAGCGGCGCTGCGGCGGCATGGTCCTTGTTGGTGAGCACGGCGATCGTGAGCCCGGTGCGTTGCAGCTCACCGAGCATCTCGCGCACGCCCGGATAGGGAGCCGTATGGTCCTCCTTGTGCGCATCGTAGTAGCTGCAAAGCTCGGCATACGCCTGGTCGAAGAGCGCCTTGTCGCCCCGCAGCTCAGCGGGCATGAACCGCTCCACCAGCTTGGGCATGCCGTTTCCCACCTTGAAGCGGTACTCGTCCGCCGAGAACGTGGACCAGCCATGGGCCGCGCACACGTGGTTGCCGGCCGCAGCTAGGTCCTCCAGCGTGTTGAGCAACGTGCCATCGAGGTCGAAGATCACGGTATCGAAGCGCATGCGATTATCCCTTTCAGCCCAGTTCTGCCAACGGCCATGGTATCGCGGGGCATCCCGTCCGACCGCCCCCGCTAGCAGATCCGCGGCAGCTGCTCTCCCACCAGCATGTCGAGGATGCGCGTGGAGCCCCAAGGCGTCCGCACGCGGACCACCGGGTCCTCGGAGGCGTCGCCCACGGTGCCGATGATCGCGGCGTTCTCGCCGTATCGGCTTCCGCGCATGGCAGAGAGGGCTGCGTCAGCCTCGTCGGCGGGCACCACGGCGACCATCTTGCCCTCGTTGGCCACCTGGAGCACGTCGTAGCCGAGCATGGCGCAGGCACCGCGCACCTCATCGCGCACGGGAACGGCATCTTCCTCAATCTCCATGTTCGCGCCGCTCGCCGAGGCGAACTCGTTCAGCGTGCTCGCCAGGCCGCCGCGCGTGGGGTCGCGGAAGCAGCGGACGTGCGGCGCGGCCTCCATCACGGCGGCAATCAGGTGGTTCAGCGGTGCCGCATCCGTTTCGATGGTGGTGCCGAAGGCCAGGCCTTCGCGCTGACTCATGACCGCGATGCCGTGGTCGCCGAGCGTGCCGGAGACGAGGATGACGTCACCCGGCTGGCAGTTGGCGCCGGAGAGGTTCACGCCCTCGGGGACTTCGCCCACGCCCGCGGTGTTGATGTACACGCCGTCCGCGCCGCCGCGCTCCACCACCTTGGTGTCGCCGGTGACGATGCGCACGCCGGCCTCGGTTGCGGTCTCGGCCATGGTGGCAACGATTTTCCGCAAATCAGCCATGGGGTAGCCCTCCTCCAGGATGAACCCGCAGGAGAGGTAGCGCACGTTGGCGCCGGAAGTGGCTACGTCATTCACCGTGCCGCAGATGGCCAGCCGGCCGATGTTGCCGCCGGGGAAGAACTGGGGCGTAACCACAAAGCTGTCGGTGGACATCGCGATGCGGCCGGTAGCGGGCAGGGTGCCCACACCGGCGTCGTTGCCGGCGAGCAGCTCCGGTGAGCCGAAGGCCTCTAGAAAGACATCGTCGATGATGCGCTTCATCATCTGACCGCCGGACCCATGGCCCAACAGGACGGTATCGGAATGTGCCATGATGCGTAGCTCCTTAGCGAAACGCGTGTTGACGTGGACCGGTAGCTCGAGCGGGTGCCGGATGGGCTCCGGTCGAGCTTACGCCTCCCGGTAGCGGAAGTACGCCGCGCAGCTGCCCTCGCTGGACACCATGCATGGGCCAACGGGATGCTCGGGCGTGCAGGCACGGCCGAAGAGTGGGCAGTTGCCGGGGGTGATGGCGCCGCGCAGCACGTCGCCGCAGCGGCAGCCGCGGGGCTCCACCGTGGGCTCGATCTGCACCGAGAAGCGACGGCTCGCGTCAAATCGCGCAAAGGCATCGCGAATCCGCAGGCCGGAGGCGGGAATGGTGCCCAGGCCGCGCCATTCGGCATCGCAGGGCTCGAACGCCTGCGCCACCAGGGCGCGCGCGACGGCGTTGCCGTCTGTGGACACCCCGCGCTGGTAGGCGTTCTCGATGGCCGGTTTGCCGGAAACCACCAGGCGCACGAGTTCGGCCACGCCCTCCAGGATGTCCACCGGCTCAAAGCCCGTGACCACGCCCGGCGTCTGGAACTCGTCTACCAGGAAGGTATACGGCGCGAGTCCGGTGATCGTGCTCACGTGGCCGGGCAGGATGAAGCCGTCGATACGTGTCTCGGGGTCGTTGGCGATGGCCCGGAGCGCCGCCGGCGTGGTCTTGTGCGCGCAGTAGACCGAGAAATTCATCAGGTCGCGCGCCTCGGCCTCCAGAATACACGCGGCGATGGTGGGCGTGGTGGTCTCAAAGCCCACGCCCATGAAGATCACCTGGCGCTCGGGGTTGGCGGCGGCGATGTCCAGCGCGTCGAGCGGCGAGTAGACGATGCGGATATCGCGGCCGGCAGCCTTCATCTGCGCGAGCGAGGTGGAGCTGCCCGGTACGCGCATCATGTCGCCGAACGTGGTGATGATGGCGTCGTCCATGCGGGCGAGCGCGATGGCGTGGTCGATGTCGTGGTTGGCGGTGACGCACACGGGGCAGCCGGGGCCGGAGAGCAGCTTGACGCCCGCGGGCATGACGCTGCGGAACCCGTAGCGGCCGATGCTCATGGTGTGCGTGCCGCAGACCTCCATGAGGTTGATCTGGCGGTCGCCGGCAAGCTCGTGGATGCGCTCGATCAGCTCCCGCGCGAGCACGGGGTCGCGGAAAGCGTCAAAGTTGATATCGCGGGACGCGGCGGTTGCGTTGGATGTCGTCATGCCACGGCCTCGGCGGGGGTGCCTTCGTCGGCGAGCTCGGGCAGCTGCTTGAAGAGCTCGATGGTCTCGCGCGCCTCCTCCGGGTCGATTACCTGGATGCCAAAGCCCGCGTGCACGAGCACGTAGTCTCCCACCTGCGCGTCGGGCACCAAACGCAGCGAGGCCTCGCGTGTGACGCCGAGCATGTCGACGACGGCGCGACCCCCCTCCTCGATGGACTGAATCTTTCCCGGTACCGCTAGGCACATGGTTAAACCCCTCTCCCCGTTTACCGTGG
>OIXX01000223.1_pt1 | contig 42798 bp, 41 predicted proteins | sample 1588161 | NCBI WGS metagenome assembly OIXX01 (sample SAMN03283274) | human gut metagenome | biome: human-associated habitat; material: feces | host: Homo sapiens | place: Peru | collected 2012 | reverse complement strand
CGGTTTCACACGGTTAACCTGCGGAAATGCCCCTCAGCCGTTCAGGGATAACGTTAACAATCCTGATACGCGAGGGTACAATAGCGGGGAATGTGGATATGCCATCCGCAGGCGGGCCGCTCGCCACGGTCGCCGCACATGTACACCCAACGAGAGGAGAGGGGTATATGGCACGTAAGTTCAAATCTATGGACGGCAATGAGGCCGCTGCGTACGTTTCGTACGCATACACGGAGGTGGCGGGAATCTATCCCATCACCCCGTCGAGCCCCATGGCCGACCACGTGGACCAGTGGGCCGCGCAGGGGATGAAGAACATTTTCGGCACGCCCGTCAACGTGGTGGAGATGGAGTCCGAGGGCGGCGCTGCCGGTACCGTTCACGGCTCGCTGGGTGCTGGTGCTCTCACCACCACCTACACGGCCTCCCAGGGCCTGCTGCTCATGATCCCGAACATGTACAAGATCGCGGGCGAGAACCTGCCGGCCGTGTTCCACGTGTCGGCCCGTACCGTCGCCACCCACGCGCTCAACATCTTTGGTGATCACTCCGACGTCATGGCCTGCCGCCAGACCGGCTTCGCCATGCTCGCCGAGGGCAACGTCCAGGAGGTCATGGACCTTGCCCCCGTGGCGCACCTGTCCGCCATCGAGGGCCGCGTCCCGTTCCTGAACTTCTTCGACGGCTTCCGCACGAGCCACGAGATCCAGAAGGTCGCCATCTGGGACTACGAGGACCTCAAGGATATGTGCGACATGGACGCCGTCCAGGCGTTCCGTGACGGCGCGCTCAACCCGGAGCACCCGCACGCGCGCGGCTCCCACGAGAACGGCGACATCTTCTTCCAGCACCGCGAGTCCTGCAACCACTTCTACGATGAGCTGCCCGCCATCGTGGAGGAGTACATGGGCAAGGTCAACGAGAAGCTGGGCACCGACTACGGTCTGTTCAACTACTACGGCGCGCCCGACGCCGAGCGCGTCATCGTCTGCATGGGCTCCTTCTGCGACACGCTCGAGGAGGTCATCGACTACCTGACCGCTCACGGTGAGAAGGTTGGCCTGGTGAAGGTCCGCCTGTTCCGCCCGTTCTCCGTCAAGCACTTTGTGAACGTGCTGCCCGAGACGGTCAAGAAGATTGCCGTGCTCGACCGCACTAAGGAGCCGGGTTCCATCGGCGAGCCCCTCTACCAGGATATCGTCACGGCTCTCTACGAGGCTGGCAAGACCGGCATCACCGTGGTCGGCGGCCGTTACGGCCTGGGTTCCAAGGACACCACGCCCGCCGCGGGCTTTGCCGTGTACGAGGAGCTCAAGAAGGACGCCCCCAAGCGCGAGTTCACCATCGGCATCGTGGACGACGTCACCCACCTCAGCCTGCCCGAGGCGGAGGATACGCCCAACACCGCTGCTCCTGGCACCATCGAGTGCAAGTTCTGGGGTCTTGGCGGCGACGGCACCGTGGGCGCCAACAAGAACTCGATCAAGATCATCGGCGACCACACGGACAAGTACGTCCAGGCCTACTTCCAGTACGACTCCAAGAAGACGGGTGGCGTCACCATCTCGCACCTGCGCTTTGGCGACAACCCCATCCGCTCCCCGTACTACATCAACAAGGCCGACTTTGTGGCGTGCCACAACCCCAGCTACATCGTTAAGGGCTTCCCGATGGTCCGCGACGCCAAGCCGGGCGGTACGTTCCTGGTGAACTGCGAGTGGACGGACGAGGAGTTCGCCCAGCAGCTGCCCGCCGTGGCCAAGCGCTACATCGCTAAGAACAACGTGAACGTCTACCTGATCGACGCCATCGACCTGGCCGCCAAGGTGGGCATGGGCAAGCGCACCAACACCGTGCTGCAGTCCGCGTTCTTCGCGCTCGCCAAGGTTCTGCCCGAGGCCGACGCGCTCCAGTACATGAAGGACGCCGCCACCAAGTCCTACTCCAAGAAGGGCCAGGAGATCGTCGAGGCCAACCACAAGGCCATCGACGCCGGTGCCACCGCGTTCCGCAAGTTCGAGGTGCCCGCCGACTGGGCCGACGCTACCGACGAGGCACCCGTGCTCTCCACCGAGGAGAAGTCCGCGATCGCCAAGCAGGTCAAGGAGCTCATGGAGCCCATCAACCGCATGGAGGGCGACAGCCTGCCCGTCTCTGCTTTCAAGGGCATCGAGGACGGTCAGTTCGAGCTCGGCGCGTCCGCGTACGAGAAGCGCGGCGTGGCCGTCATGGTGCCGCATTGGGACGAGTCCAAGTGCATCCAGTGCAACCAGTGCTCCTTCGTGTGCCCGCACGCCTGCATCCGTCCGTTCGCGATGACCGACGAGGAGGCCGCCGGCCTTCCCGAGCCCGGCCGCACGCTGGACGTCAAGAACCCCAAGGGCAAGGGCCTCAAGTTCTCGATGGTCGTCAGTCCGCTCGACTGCATGGGCTGCACCAACTGCGCCAAGGTCTGCCCGAAGGACGCCCTCACCATGGTGCCCGCGGCCGACGAGTACAACCAGCAGCCCGTCTGGGATTACTGCGTTGAGAACGTCTCCGAGAAGAAGCAGCTCATCGCTCCCAACCCCATGGGCAGCCAGTACGCTCAGCCCTACCTGCAGTTCTCCGGCTCCTGCGCCGGCTGCGCCGAGACCGCGTACGGCCGTCTCGTCACGCAGGTCTGCGGCGACCGCATGTACATCTCCAACGCCACCGGCTGCTCCTCCATTTGGGGCAACCCGGCTGCGACCTCGCCGTTCTGCACCAACAAGGACGGTCACGGCCCAGCGTGGAACAACTCGCTGTTCGAGGACAACGCCGAGCACGGTCTGGGCATGGCCCTCGGTTACGAGGCCGTCCAGAACAGGCTCGTGGCCGACTGCCAGGCGCTCATCGCCTCTGACGATGCCAGCGACGAGCTGAAGGCCGCTGCGCAGGCCTGGATCGACGCCCGCAAGGACGCCGAGGCCAGCAAGACCACGGCCGCCGCGCTCGTGGCCGCCTGCGAGAACAGCGACTCCGCCAAGGCCAAGGAGATCCTGGCCGACAAGAGCTACCTCACCAAGAAGAGCTTCTGGATTTGGGGCGGCGACGGTTGGGCCTACGACATCGGCTTCGGTGGCCTGGACCACGTGCTCGCCTCTGGTCACGACATCAACGTGTTCGTGTACGACACCGAGGTGTACTCCAACACCGGCGGTCAGGCCTCCAAGGCCTCGAACCTGGGTCAGGTTGCCCAGTTCGCCGCGTCCGGTAAGGCTACGCCCAAGAAGGGCCTGGCTGAGCTGGCGATGAGCTACGGCTACATCTACGTGGCACAGGTTGCCATGGGTGCCAACCAGGCTCAGACCCTCAAGGCCATCCACGAGGCCGAGGCCTACCCCGGACCCTCGCTGATCATCGGCTACAGCCCCTGCGAGATGCACTCCATCAAGAAGGGTGGCATGCAGAACTGCCAGATCGAGATGAAGCGTGCCGTTGAGTGCGGGTACTGGAACATGTTCCGCTTCAACCCGGCGGCGCCCGTGGGCAAGCGCTTCGTCCTCGACTCCAAGGAGCCGAAGGGCGGCTACCGTGACTTCCTGATGAACGAGGCCCGCTACGCTTCGCTCACCCGTTCCTTCCCCGAGCATGCCGAGAAGCTGTTCGCCGAGAACGAGAAGGCGGCCATGGAGCGTTACAACTACCTGGTCAAGCTGAAGTCCGTGTACAACGAGGCCTAAGCTTCTCCGCCAGTTGGCGTAAGACCCCCGAGACCGTGCTGGTCTCGGGGGCCTTTTCGTGCGCGTAGATGGTTTGTGAGAGGTGCGGTTGCTGCGGACTAGCCCGCGCCGGGGGCTGGCAGCGAGCGCCAAGCGGCTATACGATCTTGCGGCTCACGTGCTTGGTGGTCATGAGCGCCAGGAGGCCGGCGTAGTCGAGGCGGAACTCGACGATGTCGCCGAGCTTGTAATCGCGTTCGCTATCGGTCACGTCCAGGATGGTGTGGTCGCTACTGCAGCCGAGCACGTTGATCTGCTTGTCGAGCGGCTGGATGTCGTAGAGGTTCACATCCTGGCGTCCAAGGGCCACGAGGGCGCGCTTGCGGATACCGCGGTCGACGAACTGGGTGCTCACGCCCAGCGCGTTCACATCGCCCTGGTTGCCCCAGGGCATGGAGGGCTTCTCCTTGAGCTCGATAATCTGCGTCCTGAGCACAAAGTTGTCGCGGTTCAAGAAGTCGATGGGGCGGTCCTTGCAGGGCAGGTTGCCAAAGAAGATGGCCTCGCCCATACGGAGGTTGTTGATGGCGGGGGGCAGCGTGCCGGCCACGAGCATCTCCATAGAGGTCGAGTTACCGCCCGAGACGATCTCCAGCGGACGACCGATCTCTTCCTCAACATCGCGCACGACCTGGCGGAACTCAGCCATGTTGCGTTCGCTCGGGAGCACCTGGCCATAGCAGCTGAGGTTGACGCCCAAGCCGTAGAGGTGCACGTTTTTGAGCACGCTGAACTCGCGCACGGAGGCCATGAGCTCGTCGCGCATCATGCCCTCGCGCAAATCGCCCAGCTCGTACATCAGGATCACGTTGTGGACGCGGTGCTGGTGGGCAGCCTCGCGGTTGAGCGCGCGCACGGTCTCCATCTCGGAGTTCAGGCTGGCGTCGGCAAAGCGCACGACGTCCTTGACCTCGCTCAACATGGGGATGCGGATGAGCCACTTCTCAACGTCGAGCTCGCGGTAGCTGATGAGGTTGTCGATGCGCGCCTCGCAGATGCAGTCGATGCCGGCGTCAACGAGGTGGCTCACCACCTCGAGGTTGTCGGAGAGCACCTTGGTGACCACGGAGAGACGAATGCCGTGCTCGCGGCAGATGCCCTGCACGGTGCGCGCGTTCTCCAGGATGCGGTCGATTTTGATTTCGACGGAGGGATAGGGGCGGGTAGAGACCTCCATTAGTGCTCACCCTTCGTCTCGTTGTAGCGCTTGATGCACCCCATGGACTTAAGCTCAAGGCCATAGTGCTTGGCGTCCACGCGCTCTGGCAGCTTCTCGCCCTTGGCCTTGAGCGCCTCGTGAAGCAGCTCCTCGGCGAGCCAGGGATTCTTGACGAGCACGGGGCCCAGGCAGTTGGTGAAGAAGAGGTTCTTCATGCGCGCGCCCTCGGTCTTGGTGCCGTCGTTGCCGCGGCCGTAGCGCACGGTGCCAAGCGGCGTGGTGCCGGGGTTCAGATGCGTGTCTACCAGCGAGATCTCGCTGCCGTTCACGTCGAAGCCGTAGTCGGGCGCGGTGAAGATGAGGTCGTCGCCAAAGACGAGCTCGCGTTCGGTGCAGCTGAGCTTGAGGAGGCCCAGGCCAGCCTCAACGGAGCCATCGAGCATGGTGGTCTGCTCGGCGAACGCGCAGACCGTGGTGCCCACGACAAACACGACCTTACCGGCGTTCACGTAGGCAGCGAGCGCGTCGGCGTGCGGAGCGAGCGCGCGGCCCACGGCGATGGCGCTCTTGATCTCGCCCACGTTGAAGAACAGGATGTCCGCGGCTTCGAAGTCGATGGGATCGTCCAGGTCGTTCACGCGCGTGACGGGCGCATCGACGCCCATGAGCTTGGCCACGTGCTCGAGCGCCATGATGTTGCCACGGTCGCCGTGCAGGTTGAGGATGTCGGGATAGCACCAGGTGATGTTCAGATTGGGTGCGGTCATGCCAGGTTGCCTCCTGCGTTATCGCTGGGGAATATCGCGCTCAAGCTCCTCGTACTTGTGGAGCCAGGTGATCAGGTACACGTTTGCGCAATTGAACTTGTCAAGCTCGTCGAGTAGCGCGTCGTCGCTGTCGGTGGGGAGCACGGAGATGCGCTCCTGGTCCATGCCACCGTAGATCAGGCGGTTGGCGGTGTCGTACGCCACGGCCTCGGAGAAGCAGATCACGCGCTCCAGGTTGGCGTGGATGAGGGCGTCAACGTCGCAGTCGAAGGCGTAGAACGTGTTGGTGTAGTACGGCTGAAAGTCCTCGAGCTGCTCCAGACCGAGCATGAGCAGCTTGGGCTCGGGGTCGCGGGCCACAAAGTCAAAGGCGCTCTGCAAGGTCTCGGGGTTCTCCTGCTTGATGCGGATGTACTTGATGGTCTTGCCCTTGTAGGAGAGGTTCTCCAGGCGCCCACCGATGTTCTTGAACGTCTTGAACGAAGCGGCCACCTGGTCGAGCGGCACGTTCAGCTCGTTGCAGAGCGCCAGGCAGAGCGCGTAACCGTACAGGAAGTAGGGTTCGGTGTAGCGCGCCACGTAGGTGCGGTCGCCGCAGGTAAAGGTGCCCGCCTGGTAGTTCACGGAGTCGATGCGACAGTCGGCGTCCGCACCGCCGGAGAAACCACACGAGGGACAGGTGTAGCTGCCCACGTTATCGATGTTGTAGGAGTGGAAGCGGAGCGCGTGACCGCAATGCGGGCAGGGCATGCCCACGTCGTAGAAGCCGTCCTTGGTGAAGGAACGGTCGTTCTTGGCAACGCCGTAGCGCACCACGCGACCGGCGTACGCACCGAGCGACTTGCATCGGGGCTCGTCATCGTTCACGAAGACGGTGACGTCCTTGTTGAGCACGTCGCGGATGATCTTGTAGATGTAGTCGGGTTCGCCATTGCGCTGCACCTGGTCCTTCTGGATGTTAGTGATGCAGATGTTCTTGGCGGGCAGGTGCTTGTAGATTTTGGGCAGGAAGCGCTCGTCGGTCTCAAAGACAAAGAACTCAGTGTTCACGTGGCCGGTCAGGGATGCGCTGTGGAGCATGGCGGTGGCCACGCCGGTGATGAGGTTCGCGCCGGAGAGGTTGGTGGTGACCGACTTGCCGGCGGTCTTGAGCGCATGGATGAACATGTTGTTTGAGGTGGACTTGCCGTTGGTACCCGTGATGAAGACCATCTTCTGATAATCGATGTCCTTCAGCATGCTCAGGAAGTCGGGGCAGATCTTCATCGCCACCACGCCGGGGGTGTTGGTGCCCCGGTTCTTGTCTATAAGATTGATGACGGCGGCGGCAAGCTTGCCGAGCCAAAGTCCAACGTAGAAACGAAGCGCCTTCATGCCCACTCCCTGGCTGGTCATCGCTGGTTCAAGCGACCTTTTCCTGTTTGTAGCGCAGATAACTATAGTGGATGCCCGCTAGCTGGGGGCGGGGGTGCGCGGGGTCTCAACGGAACCACACGACGGGTGCCATATCCAAAAGCCTGTTCCATAACGTGCGGTGCGAATTACAAATATGCATACAAATGTGAAGGCTGGATTAGATATGCACATTCCGCACCTGAGGGGAAACCTGAGCGCAGAGCACTGCATTATGGTGAAGTACCTGTGAGATTGATAAACTATCACAAGTTGGAACGCCTATCGGCCGATTTCGACCTTTCGCCTCATTCTTGTTAGAAATGTATAAACAAACAACAAAGCGGAATATAATCCAAGCATCCGCGGGAACACGGAGAGGCACGGTATCAACGACTCGAGCACATGCGAGTCAAACGACAGAAAGGAACCCCCATGTCCAAGCCCCTTGGCAAGCCGGACCGCATCGTTGTCGCGCTCGGCGGCAACGCGCTGGGCAACAACCCTGCCGAGCAGATCGAGAAGGTCGGCAACGCCGCCCACGCCCTCCTGGGCCTTATCGAGCAGGGCAACGAGATCATCATCACCCACGGCAACGGCCCGCAGGTCGGCATGATCCAGAACGCCTTCGCCGCCGCGCACGAGGTTGACGAGAAGATCCCCTCCATGGATCTGCCCGAGTGCGGCGCCATGAGCCAGGGCTACATCGGCTACCACCTGCAGCAGGGCATCGGCCGCGAGATGCACCGTCGCTACAAGCGCTGGCACGCCGCCACGGTCATCACCCAGATCGAGTGCGACCCGGACGACCCCGCGTTCGCCAACCCCACTAAGCCCATCGGCCCGTTCTACACGGAGGAGCAGGCCAAGCAGATCATGGCGGAGAACCCGGAGATGACCTTCGTGGAGGACTCCGGCCGCGGCTGGCGCCGCGTGGTGGCGAGCCCCGATCCCAAGAAGATCGTGGAGGCGGACTCCATCCTCAACCTGCTGGACAATGAGTTCATCGTCATCGCCTGCGGTGGCGGCGGCATCCCCGTAGTCCGCGACTACTCGGACAAGGGCTGCTACAAGGGCGTGGCCGCCGTCATCGACAAGGACATGGGCGGCGAGCTTTTGGCCGAGGACTGCCAGGCCGACGTGCTGTTCCTGCTGACCGCCGTGGAGCACGTGGCCATCAACTTCGGTAAGCCCGACCAGAAGGAGCTGGAGGAGATCTCCGCCGACGAGGCCGAGAGGCTCGCCGACGAGGGCCAGTTCGGCAAGGGCTCGATGGAGCCCAAGGTCCGCGCTGCGATCAAGTTCGCGCGCAGCCGCAAGGGCCGCACCTGCATCATCGGCGCGCTGGACAAGGCCGCCGACACCATGGCCGGCCTGTCCGGCACGCGCATCACCGCGTAAGCTCCGCTGCGGTTCCGCGCCGCAGGCAAGCAAGCCCTCTTTCCTTTGGGGAAGCGCCCTCCGTTCCGGAGGCGCTTCCTTTTTTGCGAGAACGTGTCTGGTTCCGTCGTGCAGGGCCCCGCGCCAGGTTGCCCTTACAGCGAAGCCTGGCGGCGTACCCACGCCTGGCCCCAGGCGAACCAGTCCGGGTCGGGGTGGGGGCCCCGACCTTCCAGCTCGGCGGTGCGGTTCGCGATGTGCACGCTCCAGCGCGCGCGGTAGTAGCCGGAGAGCAGGCCGTTCCACTGGCGGTTCGAGTAATCCATGAGCGTAGCGCTCCCGCCCATGTCCCACGTCGTCACCTGGCTGAGCGCGTTGAGCACGAAGAGCCGCTCCGTCTCCCCATCTATATCGGGCAGCACGGTGCGCGCCCGCTCCGTCCACCGCGCGAGCCGTGAGCGCTCCTCCCCGGCGAGCAGCGCATCCTGTTGATCGATCAGCTCCAGGAACCGGGCGGCGGCGTCCCGATACGCGTCGAGGTCCCCGGCCCTATAGGCGTGTTCCATCTCCCGCTGGAGCGAGCGGGCGCGGTCGGTGAGCATCTGGCACTGTATATCGATAAGGTCGCAGCGAAACGCCTCGGTATCCCCCAGCGCGTCCTCGGCGCGCCGCATCTCATCCACCGCGTGCTCGACGTCCGCGGGATCGTAGTCCGCGTCGCAGTGGCCCACGGGCGAGACCTTGGCCGGGGGATCGATGCTCGGGACGGCGCACGCAACGGACTCGACGGGTTCCTGGTCGCGCGGGGTCTGCGGTGCGTGGAGCACTCCGCGCAGCAGGCTGCCCCACGCCGCGATGGCGTGCTCGTTTGCCGCGCCGTATCGCCGCGTACACCACGCGCGGAGCCATCCCTGCACGTCGACCGCCGCATTGTGCCAGGCGGTTTCGAACAGCAGGTCAAAGACGGCGGGCGACCCCTCCAGGGCCTCGGCCGTCAGTCCGATCCCGCACAGGTGGGGGTGGCGCCCGGGCAGCTCAGGTACGCGTGCGACCACGTCGAGCGGCCCCGTGATGCCCCTGCGGCCCCCGAAGTTGCCCAGTTCGCACCAGATCCAGGGGACCCCGGCGCGCTCGGTGGGTCCCTCCTCAGTCTGGACCTCGCTGTGCAGGTCCAGGACGAGCGCGCGTTGCGGCTCGACGAGGCTCGCGAGCTTCTCGTCCGTGACGTTGCCCTCCCACTGCTGCATCACCCAGGTCGCACCGGGCCGGTGTGCAAGCATCGCACGCTGCACCGCCTGGTACACCTGCGCGATGTTCACGCCCGCCGGGGGTTTCCCCTCGTGGTAGGGGTCCACGCTGTAGTGGCGGGCGATCCCGCCGAAGAGGTCGTCCTGGATGTCATAGTAGGCGTGCGCCATCTGGGAGAAATAGGCGTCCGCCGCGGTGCCCTCGGCACCGACCTCCAGCATCGCGGGGCGGGTGATACCAAACCAGTCGCCCAGGTTGAGGACGTGGGCGCGAGGATCGTGCTGAGGTAGGTTCGCCGGGACCGCGCCGGAGAAGCCGGGCATGACGGGCTCCATGCCGAACGCCGCCATGCGCGCGTGGATGCGTCGGGCGAGCTCGAGGCGGTCCACAAACCAGGATGCGGGCAGCGGGCCGCCCGTGCTGCACAGGTTGACCATGTGGAACCACGCGAGGTACGCGGGCCCGGGCAGGTAGCGGCGGGCCTCTTCGTCTGTATAGCCATGGCGCATGAGCAGCCGGCGCACGACCTCCTCCTGCCCGACGATGTCGAGGACGAGGTTCACCCCGTTCAGGGCGAGCCAGTCGAGGAACGGCTCGTACTCCTGCCAGGTCCAAAAGGCCATGCTGTAGGAATACGTGCAGTAGTTGAGCGCGTAGCGGTAGGTGAACGGCGTTTGCCGCAGGACGCGCTCACCCACCGGCGGCAGTGGTCCGTCCGCCACCGTCGCTGCTCCGTGCAGAGCGCCGTGCGTCGCGGGGAGGAAGACCGGATCGAAGCTGATGTTCATCCGGTAGGCCAGGTACCATCTCAGGCCGGCAGCCAGCGATATTCCCGTGTTGCCGGCGATGACCACCTGCCCCGGATCTCCGTCCTCGAGGGAGAACCAGTCCCCGTCCTCGTGCACGTTACCGGAACGAAGATGGAACCGAATGCCCCCGGCGGGCCCCGGTCCGAGAACGCGAGCCGCCAGATCGTTCAGCGCCTGGATGGTGCTCATGTACATCGCCTCCACGGAAAGGGTAGCGATACGGCGTCCGCGCTTCCACGACGCCGGTTTTCCGAAGCGAGAAGATGCGCTGCGCCATAGGGCCGGACAGGCCGAGCGCGCTCCGTCGCCCAGCTCCGCGCGCGTGCACGATCGAACCGGAGACGATCTTTCAGCGACTCCGCGCAGACGGTGCTGATGTGCAACCGGCCAGGCCGGGCCACCCGCGCATCCGGCGCCCCACCCATGCCCCATCCTCGCGATCATTTGTTTACAGGCATTTCAAAACAGCCACTCACCGATTGCGCGTCGGTAAACGGTGCGGACATTTCCGCGTGCTCCAGCCCCCCGGTTCGAAAAAACACCAAATGCTACCTGCGAAAACCCGATTCATGAAAATGTGCTTCACAATTAGGAATTTTTTCGGCATGGAATCCATGGTGGGTGGCGGACTACTGTGGGCGGGTGAGGAGGTCGCGATGAGGCATACGGTCGAGGACATAGTGCTCCTGCTTTCCGACGAAGGTGCCATGGCACCGGAAGCATGCGCCCGCGCACTGAACGTTACGACGCGGACCGTCCGCACGTACGTGTCGCGGGTGAACAAGCAGCTCGAGGGCATCGCCCATATCGAGCTCGCGCACGGTGCGTACCGCCTCGTCATCGACGACCGCCGTCAGTTCTCCGTCTGGCTCGTGAAGGCACGGGAGCCCATGCGTGGGGTCTTCTCGCGCGACGTTCCCAACCGCGTCTACTATCTGCTCAACGACCTGCTCGCCCGGACGGGCTGGATCACCATAGACGCTCTTGCCGGCATGCTCTACGTGTCGAGCAGGACGATCTCGCATGAGCTGAAAGGCGTCGAGAAGGTCCTGCAGACCTACGGCCTCGCGCTCGAGAAGCGCCCGCACTACGGGATCCGCGTGACGGGCGACGAGATGGACCGCCGCACCTGTCTCGCGAGTATCGCGCTGCAGTGGCTGGAAGATTCCGGCTCCGCGCACGGGACGCAGCGCTACGAGGACTTCTCGGCGACGTCGATGGTGGGTGGCGAGCTCGATTTGCCGGTCATCGCGCGCTGCGTCGACCGGGTGCTGGGGGCGTGCAACTTCCAGGTGGCATCGATTTCCTATCAGAACCTCCTGGTGCATATCGCGGTTGCCCTGCTGCGCATCCGCGAGGGGCACTACGTCCCCATGCGCCGGGAGAGCCTGGCGCACATCGAGTCGACGGACGCCTACGACGTGGCGAAAAAGGTTGCCGCAGAGGTTGATCACGAGTTCAAGGTGAAGCTCCCGCCGGAGGAGGTCGGCTACATCGCGATTCATCTGGAGGGCAAGCGGCTCCTGGACAACGGGAACGATTCCGGCTCCTCGCCCGTCATCTCCGATGCCATCTGGGAGATCGTGACCGAGATGCTCGACCGCGTCAACGACGCCTTCCACTTCGATTTCCGCAGCGATCTGGAGCTCCGCGTCAACCTGGCCAAGCACACCGCCCCGCTTATGGTGCGGCTCAAATACGACATGGCGCTCAAAAACCCCTTGCTGGACGACATCTTCGCCCGGCTGCCCCTTGCCTACGCCATGGCCTCTGAGTGCGCCACCGTGCTGACGGAGCGCACGGGCGTCGTTCCGAGCGAGGACGAGATTGGCTACATCGCCCTGTCGTTTGCGCTGGCGATCGAGCGCAAGCACGCTGACATGCCCAAGAAGAACATCGTGATCGTGTGCGCCTCGGGGGCGGGCTCCTCCCGCCTACTCGAGTACCGCTGCCGTCAGGAGTTCGGCTCGTACCTCGGCGAGGTGTGCACCTGCAACGTCTCCCAGGTCCCCGACCTGGATTACTCCCATATCGACTACGTGTTCACCACCGTGCCGCTGCCTGACAGTATTCCCGTCCCGGTGCGCGAGGTGAGCGTCTTCCTGGACACCAACGACATCGCCCTCGCGCGCGAGACGCTGCGGAATTCACGCGAGTCCACGCGGTTGCTGGACTACTTCTCCCGTGACCTTTTCGTCGCGGATGCGAGCTTTGCAAGCAAAGACGAGGCCATCCGGCGCCTGTGCTCGATGGTCGCGACCAAGGACGGCATCGATGACGACCTCGCCGTCCTCGTGCGCGAGCGCGAGCAGATGGCGCCCACCGCCTTCGGCAACGCCATCGCCATGCCGCATCCCATGCACGCCGTCGGGCGGACCACCCGGGTGTGCGTCGCGGTGCTCAAGCAGCCGATTTCCTGGTCGGACGACCAAAGCGCCCGGCTCATCTTCTTGATTTCCCCCGCCCGGGACGCCGGGCTCTCGTTGCAGGGCTTCTTCGAAGCCATGGCGGACCTCTTGACTGACAAGGAGGCGATGCAGCTGCTCATGAGGGACCCGGCGTATCAGACGCTGGTTGATTGCGTGGAACACAGAGAGAAAGGACGGAACCGATGAGAAAGATCATCCTGGCCTGCGTGGCGGGCATGTCCACGAGCATGTTGGTGAAGAAGATGAGGGAGGCGGCGGAGAAGGATGGCTACGCGTGCGAGATCGCGGCCTATCCCATCGACGAGCTCAAGGGAGTGGAGAAGGATGCCGACATCATCCTGCTCGGCCCCCAGGTGAGCTTCCAGGTCGACAAGATCGCAAAGGAGGCCCCCTGCCCCGTCGAGGCGATCAAGATGCGCGACTACGGGACCATGAACGGCGAAGCTGTGCTGAAGGCAGCGAAGAAGGTGCTTGGTGACTAGCGAAGAAGAGAAGATCTGCAACGCGAGTTTCGAGATCATCGCGGGCGTCGGCCAGGCGCGGAGCCTGTACATCCGTGCCATCCACAGCGCCGAGGCGTTCGATTTCGATCAGGCGGGCGCCTACATCGACGAGGGCAAGAAGGCCTACCTGGAGGGGCATGCGCGCCACACGGAGCTGCTCCAGCAGGTTGTCGACGGCACGGAAACGCCGGTCAACATGATTCTCGCCCATGCAGAGGACCAGCTGATGAGTGCCGAAGGATTCGGCATTCTCGCAGAGGAATTCATCACGGTATGTAAGCTCATCGAAGGGAGATCCGATGTCTGATACATCCGGAAAGACGAGTGCGATGGAGAAGATATCGAACGTGCTTCTGCCCGTCGCCTCCAAGATGTCGTCGAACAAGTACCTGTCGGCGATTCGTAACGGCTTCATGTCCATCATGCCGCTCATCATCGTCGCGTCGCTATTCACGCTGATCAACAGCGTGTTCCTTGGTGAGGGACACTACCTCGACCAGTGGTTCCATACGCCGTTCACTGACGCGCTCGCCCTCGGCACGGTCATCAACCAGGCCATCATGTCGGTCATAGCGATCCTGCTCGCGTTCACGGTCGCGAAGTCCCTGGCCGAGGAGTACGACATGGCCCCGTCGAGCACCTCGATTGTGGGTGCGATGGCGGTTGCTTGCTTCCTGTGTCTGACGCCGTTCACCACCGATGAGAAGATCGGCGAGTATATCACGACGTCCTACCTGAGCGCCGCGGGCATGTTCACGGCCTTTATCACCGCCATCCTCGCGGTGAAGGTCTACCAGTTCCTCTCGAGCTTCAAGGCGCTCATCATCAAGATGCCCGATAGCGTGCCCGAGGGTGTCGCGCGCTCGTTCAACTCGCTGATTCCTGTGGCGCTCACCATCATCATATTCGGCCTCGTGCGCATGATCACCAACGCCGCCGGCGCGCCGATGAACGACTTGATCACCCAGTTCATCCAGATTCCCGTCACAGCGCTCGTGACCTCGCCCATCGGCCTCGCCATCGTGTATCTGCTCTACATGCTGCTGTGGGGCTTCGGCGTCCACTCGGCCTTCATCATCGGTCCTATCCTTGAGCCCATCTACCTGGCGAATCTGACGGCGAACGCCGCCGTCATCCAGGGCGGGTCCGGCACCCTGTCCATTATCACCAAGCCGTTCATTGACACCATGGCGTTCCAGGGCGGCGCTGCCAACATGCTGGCGCTCATCATCGCGATCTTCCTTGTCTCCCGTCGCCAGGACTACAAGACGATCGCGCGCATCGGCTTCGTGCCGTCTCTGTTCAACATCTCCGAGCCGCTCATGTTCGGCCTGCCGGTCGTCATGAACCCGATTCTGATCATCCCGATGATCATCTCCACGCTCGTCTCCATCGGTATCGGCGTCGTGGCTACGCTCATCGGATTCATGCCCTACACCTACGTGCTGATCCCCTGGACCACGACCCCGGTGCTTGGCGCCTTCCTTGCCACCGGCGGTAGCCTGACCGCGGCGCTTACCGCGCTCATCTGCCTGGTCGTTTCGGTGGTCATCTACGCCCCGTTCGTCGTCGTGATGAACAAGGAAGAGGCCATCGAGGCCGAGGAGGAGTAGGTCGTGGTGCGGCAGCGCGGGCGCGGTTGCGCATGCGGCCGCACGGACTGAACCGTTCGATGCATCGGCCGGGGCTGGCTGCGCCCGCCCCGGCCGACTGCTACCCCTGGGACGTATGTGCCCGGGGACATCATCCGAATTTGAAAGCGAGGAGCTACGGATATGACGCATGTGGACGCCGCGCGGCCCGTCGTGGTCTTCGACCTGGACGGCACGCTGCTCGGTGCGAACAACGAGGTGATCGGTGGCGAGGAGACGGTCTCCGCGCTCGCGCGCCTCAGGTCGCTGGGGGCGGAGCTCGCCATCTGCACCGGCCGGCTCGACCACGACGTGAAGATCATCAGCGACCGGTACGGCCTGGGCATCCGGGACCGCATCTCGCAGCACGGGGCCGTCCTGGTGAAGGGCGATAGCTATCGGGCCACCCTGCTCGACGAGCAGGAGGCGCGCTCGTTCTACGCCTACGCGCGTGACCTGCCGCTGCGCGTGGAGTGCAACACGGTCTCCAATCGGTACTGGACAACGGAGCGCGACCCGGACTTCCCGCGCGAGCTTTACGATTCCCATATGATCAAGCCGGATTTCGACGGGCTGATCTCGTGCCAGCCGGTCGTGCTGTTCCTGCTGATCGGGGACGAGGAGGAGCTGCTCAAGGTCAAGGGCTTCGTGGACGCGCACTGCGTGAAGAGCAAGGCGGTGCTGACGTCGCGCTCCTCGCTCGAGATCATGTCGCAGAAGGCATCCAAGGGAGAGGCGCTCCGGACGCTCTACGCCGGCGACGACATCTACGCGATCGGCGACTCGCCCAACGACTACGACATGTTCCCGATTGCCACGCGCTCGTATCTGGTCTCGGACATGGAGTGCCCCTATGAGGTGGACCGGGAGCCGAGCATCCTGGAGGCCCTGTTAGACGCTGAGCGCCGCATCACAGCCGGCGTGGCGACGAAGGGAGGTCGCGCATGAGAACGTTGTTCATCCCGCTCGACGAGCGACCCTGCAACCGCGTGTTCCCGAGCATGGTCGCGTCGACTGCGGACGACGTAGAGCTCGTGGAACCCGACCTGGACATCCTGGGCGACAAGAAGCGCCCCGCGAACTTGGGCGTGCTGGAGGACTTCATGCTCCGCGCCGCCACCGGCTGTGACGCGGCGATCGTCTCCCTCGACATGCTCCTGTACGGCGGGCTCATCCCGTCCCGTATCCACCATCTGGACCGCGAGACGGTGCTGGCGCGCTTCGAGGTGCTCCGCCGCATGAAGCGCGAGAACCCCCGCCTCAAGGTGTACGCGTTCCAGTGCATCATGCGCACACCGCGCTACGACTCGGGCGAGGAGGAGCCGGACTACTACGAGACATACGGCTACCGTCTGTTCCGCCGCAAGTACCTGCTCGACTACCAGGAGCGTCACGGGGAGCTCTCCGCGGAGGACGCCGCCGAGCTGGCAGGCATCGACATCCCGTCTGATATCCTCGTTGACTACGAGGCGCGTCGGGACTTCAACCTCGACATGAACCTCGAGGCGCTCGCCTACCTCAAGGAGGGCACCATCGACTTCCTGGTGATTCCGCAGGACGACGCGGCGCCCTACGGCTACACCGCGATCGCGCAGAAGCGCGTGATTCGCGAGCTCAAGGCCGAGGGCCTGGGCGGCCAGGTGATGATCTACCCGGGCGCGGACGAGGTCGGTATGTCCCTCATGGCGCGCGCCTATGTGGAGCAGACGGGCAAGAGTCCGGCCATCTACCCGTTCTATGCGTCCGTGTTGGGGCCCACGATCGTTCCCAACTACGAGGACCGTCCGATGTTTGAGAGCCTGAAGTCCCACGTTCGGGTCTGCGGGGCGCACCTGGTGCAGAGCGCCGAGGCGGCAGACATCGTCCTTGCGATCAACTGCCCCGGCTCCTTCATGCAGGAGGCCGTTATCCAGCGCGCGGAGCCGGACGTCACTTACACGAGCTACCGGCAGCTGCTCGACTTCGAGCTCGTCATTAAAGAGCACGTGGATGCGGGGCGGCGCGTGGCTTTGTGCGACAGTGCGTTCTCCAACGGCGGTGACGTGGAGCTCGTCCGCGCCCTGGACGAGCTGGGCGTGCTGGACAAGCTTGTCTCGTATGCGGGGTGGAACACGAACTGCAACACGCTCGGCACCACGCTGGCCCAGGTCATCATGGGGACGAGTGACCTGGTACGCAACGTGTGCTACCGGGTTATCGAGGACACGTTCTACCAGCCGCTCGTGCGCGACGAGGTCGTTCGCGAGGAGCTGCCGTCCCGGGGGCTCTCGTACTACGACTTCAAGGACCGCCAGGCCGATGTGGAGGACGTCATCCGCGGCAAGCTCCAGGCGCTGTACGACGGCCTGAAGATCGCACGCGAGCATCCCGTGGATATCAAGCGGATCTACATGCCCTGGCGGCGCATGTTCGAGATCGGCATGGAAATGGAGATGATCTCTCGATGAGGGAACAGATGGTGTACGACCCGCACTACTTCCAGCTGCGCGAGACGCAGCTCAAGCGCATGCTCGCGATCGTGGAGCAGACGAAGGACGCCCGGCCGGGCGGCGTGGTGTTCTTCGGCGACTCGCTGACCGAGATCTACCCGCTCGAGGAGTCGTATTCCGAGCTGCCGTTGAAGTACAACTGCGGCATCGGCGGGGCAACCTCCAAGCTCCTGCTGAACATGGTGGACGAGGGCGTGATCAAATACCAGCCCAAGCTCGTGGTGCTGATGGTCGGCATCAACGACCTGGGCAACACGGTTATGCTCTCCCCGCGCGAGATTGCGGTGAACATCGCACGCGTCATCGACGTGATCCGGGGCAACTGCCCGGACGCGAAGGTGCTCCTGTGGTCCACGCTTCCGTGCGTTGAGGCGCTGCGCGACTACCACCACGTCGCGGGCATCCGGTGCAACGACTTCTCGAAGATGATCTTCGAGCTCTGCCACGAGACCGTCCGGGATCCGCTGACGACGTTCGTGGACGTTTTCCCGCAGTTCGTGGCCGCGGACGGTGAGGCCCTGACGGAGTTCTACCAGGATGGGCTGCACCTGAATGAGAAGGGATTCGAGCGGCTAACCGCCTTGCTTAAGCCGGAGATTCTCAAGCTGCTCGGGGAGTAGGGGCCGGATGCTGGCCGGATGCTGGCTGGCCCCTTGGGGCTGGCTGGTCCCGGCTGGACCTCGGTTGATCGGCAAATCACGCGAGGGACGCCCGAAGGCGGGCGCCCCCGGTGGGAGATGATGCACATGAAGGTGGACGCACTGGTCCAGAGCCTGCGCGGTGGGCTCGTCGTGAGCGTGCAGGCGTATCCGGGCGAGCCGATGCGGCATCCCGAGACGATGGCGCAGATCGCGCGGGCCTGCGAGCTGGGTGGCGCGTTGGCCGTCCGGTGCCAGGGGCTTTCGGATATCGCCGCCATCAAGGGGCGCGTGGGGGTTCCCGTCATCGGGCTGTGGAAGGAGGGGCACGAGGGCGTGTACATCACGCCGACGCTCCGCCATGCGGTGGCCTGCGCCAACGCTGGGGCAGACGTGGTCGCGCTCGACGCCACCGACCGACCCCGTCCCGACGGCCGCACCTTCGAGGAGACCGTCCGCGACCTGCGAGCTCAGTGCGAGATCTGCATCATGGCGGACTGCATGACGATCGAGGACATTCGCCGTGGCGTCGCCGCCGGCTGCGACCTGGTGTCCACCACGCTCTCGCATAACAAGCCGGCGATCGATACGACGCTCGACGACGGTCCCGACCTCCCGATCCTGCGCCAGGCGGTCTCCGAGTTCCCGGGGTTCCCCGTCATCTGCGAGGGGCACGTGCACACTCCCGCGGATGCGCGGGCCGCGCTCGACGCCGGTGCCTGGGCGGTCGTCGCGGGGACGGCGATCACGCATCCCACGAGCATAACGAGCTGGTTCGCCCACGCGATGAAGGAGTAGCGCACGAGCAGCTCCCGCCGTGCGGTCCGCGTCCAGCGAGAAAAACGCCAAAACCTAGAGGTTTGGCGGGGGTGGCCGGGTATCGGAGAGATCCGTCCGGCAAAACCGCAGGTAAGCGAGATTCGAGAGATGGCCCTACTTGGCGGTGCGCCTTCAAACTCTAAGTTATGGCGTTATGTTGGCAGCGGGGCCGCCGAGCTCCTGGCTCAGTACGCCCAGATCGAGACGGTCTGGGAGAGCACGCGGTCGATGTCCCAGCGCTTGAGGCTGTTCACGGCGCTGTTGGGGTCGTGGATGATGAGCCGGCCATTGTCGTCGAGTCCGGTGATTACCATGAAGTGGCCGTTATCGGTGAAGTCTCCCTTGCCCACGCTCGCAATGAGGATCTTGCCGTTCCGCAGCGCCTCGGTGACCGCGTCTGCGCTGATGACCACGCCGCTCGGACTCAGACCGAGCCCGCGGGCACCCTGGTCCATAAAGCTCCATTTCGTCATGCCGTCTACGTAGTAACCGTTTTGTGTGCTGTAGTCGGCCATCTCCTTGGGGCTCATGGAGGCGTCACCGGTTCGCGCGATGTATACCATGCAGAGCGAGGTGGGGCCGCAGCCATTTTCCTCGATGGTGTCGCCGGCATAGGGTTCGGATGCCCACTGCCGATCCGTCTGGTACAGGTAGGGGACGGTTCCGGCTTTCCAGAGACTCTTCGGTGTGGCGGGAATGCCGATTTCCGAAGTCGCGGCGATCTGCGCGTGATGCGTGGTCGGTTCGGAGCTGCCGCGCAGCGCGCCGATAGCATTCACGCAAATTACGAGCGCGATAACCAACGCGCAGGCACCCAGAAGCCGCTTGGCTCCGATAGCGTTCACGAGCGCTTGGGCCACAGCGAGGAATCGACCGCTCCAAGGCGCAACGCGACGGCTCTTCACGTTGCGGCGCGCGGGTTTCTGCCGCGCGGAACGAGCTTGCGCTGGCCGAGCGGAGGCGGCCCGTTCCCGCGTAGGGCCCGCACCCGTGGCGCGCCTCGCGGCATCCGCGCTCGGCGCAGGCCGTCTGCCGGCGAGTGCGACATGGCGATAGGGCGCCTGCGACGTCGAGCGCGCGTCAGTCATCGCCCTCGAACTCCTCATCCTCCGTAAGCGGGCGACCAGAGTAGTTAAGGTGCCGCGTCATGGCCGCCATGTCGGCGCCGTCGATAAAGCGCGCGGCTGCCTGCTCGTAATCGTCGAGCGCGCGGTCGAAGACCTCGGGGAAGCTTTCGGTGGAGGCGGCAAGCGTGAACGGGTTGTTCCAGGTCAGGTGCTCGAGATTTCCCGCGCGGGCAGGTGCCTCGGTGGTCACCTGGTGGGCGAGCGAACCCAAAAGCGAGTAGTTGCCGCCGAGCCCCTCAAGTGCCGCCAAGCTCTTGCTCAGCGGCGCGCCGGCCGGCTCGATGAGCTTGTAGAGCAGCTTCATGTCGGCTACGGCACCGCCGTACTCGCTCGCGTCCACGTTCAGGCCGTACACCGCGCCCGCCACATAGCTTGTCAGCACGCCGGCGATCGTGCCGATGCGGCCGGTGGTAACGAGCACGCCTTCGGGCGGATAGTCGGCCGTCGTGGCGCCGTCGCGCTTGAGCTGGAGCACCAGCACGTCGAGGTCGCTCTCGATTATGGCGTGGATCTTGCCGCCGGCGGTTGCAAGGCTGGGGTCGGCATCCTGGATGCCCCACTGCTGCGCGTACACGAAGGGATGCGCGTTGCGGTCGAGCACGTAGTGCGAGAGTAGGCCGAGCGCGAAGGCGCGGCCGGTGCCGGCGTCGTGCTTCTGCAGGCGGCCGACGCCGTCGCGGAGTATCTGGAACGCACTCGTCATGCGCTTGTTGTGCATAACGTGGCCGAGCGTCATGCACGCCTTGATGTTGGGCGTGCGCACGCGGAAGAAGAACGGGTCGGGTCCCTGGTTGGCGATCAAAAAGGCGGTGCGATCCTCTTCGGAGGAGATGACACCGGCGGGAAGACGGTCGATGCTCTCTTCGCCGAACAGGCGATGCGTGATGAGGGCGGGCATATACGGGCTCCTTTCACCCGGGATTGGCTGAACCCATTATGCCCATTTCCCCCTGTCGTAACAGGGGGACGGTCGCTCCCGGACGGCGGGCATCCCATACGACCGCCGCCCGGGATCCGGCCTAGCCGCGCGCTTCGGGCAGGCGCATCAGCATCACGAAGCCCACCACCAGCAAGATGCCGATGGAGAGCACGCCCAGGCTGGCGTTCTGCGTGGCCGCGGTGATGACGCCCACCAGGAAGGTGCCCATGACGGAGGCGTAGCGGCCAAAGATGTCGAAGAAGCCGTAGTACTCGTTGCTGTGCTCCTTGGGGATGATCTTGCCAAAGTAGCTGCGCGAGAGTGCCTGGATGCCGCCCTGGAAGAGGCCGACCAAGATGGCCAGGATCCAGAACTCCGCCGCTGTCTTAAGGAAGAACGCGGCAAAGAGCACGATGCACACGTAGGCCACCACGGCGACGATGATCATCCGGAGCGTGCCGAACTTACCGGCCAGCTTGCCGTAGATGATGGCGGAGGGGAAGGCGACGAACTGCGTCACCAGCAGGGCCAGCACCAGCTGCGTGGAATCGATGCCGAGCGCCGAGCCGTAGCTCGTGGCCATGGAGATGACGGTGTGCACGCCGTCGATGTAGAAGAAGAACGCGATCATATATGTGAGGAGCACCTTGTCGCGCGCGATGCGGCCCATGGTCTCGCCGAGCCCGCTAAAGGTGCGCGCCACGATGCGGCCAAAGGTGTCGTCCTTACCGCGCTCCTTGCCGTACTTCTGCTTGTACGTGCGAATGAGCGGCAGCGTAAAGGCGAGCCACCACGCGCCGGTGATCACAAAGGAGAGGCGCGTACAGAGCATGGTGTCGAGTCCCAGCACTGAGGGACCGCCGAAGATGAGCGCCAGGCACACGATGAACGGCACGGTGGAACCCACGTAGCCCCAGGCATAGCCCGAGGAGGAGACGGCATCCATGCGTTCGTCGGTGGTGACGTCGGTGAGCATGGCGTCGTAGAAGGTCATTGACGAATTGAGCCCGATGGTGCAGAGCACGTAGACCACCAGGAACGGAAGCGCTGCCATGGGGAGCGCCTGCGCCAGGCAGAGCACCAAGCCGGTAAGGAAGAAGCCGATGAAGAACTTGATCTTGTTACCCGCGTAATCGGCGAGCGAGCCGAGGACGGGCATGAGCAGCGCCACCACGAGCGAGGCCACGGTCTGCGCGTTGGCCCAGGCGGTCACCAGCTCGGCGGGGTGGGCACCCGTGTTGATGGCGTTGAAGTAGATGGGCACCACGGAGGTGTTCAGCAGCACGAGCGCGGAATTGCCAACGTCGTACATGACCCAGTTACGCTCGAGCTTGGTGTACTTCATAATCGAACTCCCCTCAGGCGGCGCATACGCGCTTTATCGTAAAGCACCCATCGTAAGTTGCGGGTAAGCTTTTCGCCCGACGAGCTTGCTCGCCCCCGTGCCGGGTGTGCTAGGATATCCGGCGGCGCAGCTCGCGGGAATCCTTCTTTGAGGAGCGCTTTCCATCGGGATTCCCAGCACCGGGCGCGCCTGTCAGCAAAGCCTCCGCACCTTCGCGTCCGCCGGCGCGGCGGGGCCGCTGACAGTCAGCAAAGCCTCGTCCGAAAAGGTGGGACAACTATGGAATCCAAGACTTCGTACCTTGCACGCGTGGGCATCATCGCCGCCGTCTACGCCGCGTGCACCCTCATCTCCCTGCTCTTCCTGGGCAGCCTGGCCTGGGGGCCCGTCCAGTTCCGCATCTCCGAGGCGCTCTGCGCTCTCGCGCTGCTCACGCCGGCGGCCATTCCCGGCCTTACGCTGGGGTGCGTCATTGCCAACGCGGCCAACATCGTGCTTTCCGGATCGGGTATGCTCGGCCTGCTCGACGTGGTGTTTGGCTCCCTGGCAACCTGCGTGGGCGCTTTGTTTACGTGGAAGATGCGCCACCGCCCGCTGCTGGCGCTTGCGGGCCCGGTGATCGCCAACGCGCTGATCGTGTCGGCCTACCTGCCCATTCTGCTCAAAGGCATCGGCTTCTACACCATTCCCTTCACGAGCATCAGCCTCGATAACTCCTGGGCGCTCATGTACCTCTTTGGGTTGGTCACCACGGGTGCGGGCGAAGCGGTTATCATGTACGTGTTGGGTTACCCGCTGTACCGTTCGCTGGCGAAGTCGGGCGTGGTCGCCCGCGCATAGCGAGGGGGCGCTTATACGCCCGCCCCTTCCATCCTGTGTCGGCTGGCGTTGCGTGCGAAGGGACGGCGAGGCATGTGAGACCCGCGATCGTGATTCCCACCTACTGGGTGGACGATTCCGCGGCTACGCGCATGCAGGGCACCTACGATCACAGCACCGGCCTCAATAGCAATGATCCGGAGCTCGAACGTTGCCTGGCCTCGCTCGAGCAGGTGCGCAATCTACCTCGGGTGATCTTGCTCTTGGTGTGCCCGCTTTCCGCCACGGACGACGCCGAGCGTCGCGTGGAGCGGATCGCCGCCGCGCATCCGGGTATCCACACCACCATCGTTACCAATAAAGAGGCGTCGCGCATCGCCGAGCGCGTGTGCCAGCTGGCCCCGCACGTCTCGGGCGATGCGGTGTCGCTGCGCGGCTACGGCGCCATCCGCAACATGGGCCTCGTCGTGGCCGCGATTCTCGGCCACGACGTCGTCATCTTCCTCGATGACGACGAGGTGGTCACGGGCTCCGACTTCATGAAGCTCGCGCTCTACGGCCTCAACCAGGAGACCCGTCAGCGCCTGCCCATCATCGCCAAGAGCGGCTACTTCTACGATGCCTCCGGCTCCCCGCTGGCAGACACCACCAAGACGGGCGTCTGTCACCGCTGGTGGACCAAGCGCATCGAGTTCAACCGCTGGATGAAGCGGGCACTCGCGGGCACGCGCATCAGCCGTTCCAACTACGCCTGCGGCGGGTGCATGGCGCTTTCGGCCCGCGCCTTCACCCGGGTCGCCTTCGATCCCTACATCACGCGCGGCGAGGACCTGGACTACCTCTTCAACCTCCGTCTATTCGGCTACGACATGTGGTTCGACAACCAATGGCACGTGCGCCACCTGCCGCCGGCCATCGCCGAGCGATCCGGGCGCTTTATGCAGGACGTGTACCGCTGGTTCTACGAGCGGGCCAAGCTCGCCTACGCTGCCCGTCAGGTGGAGTACAACCAGGTGACGCCTGCGCAGCTTATGCCGTATCCGGGAGCCTGGCTCTCCGATCAGCTGGACGACCGGGTGCGCAAGACGGCACTCGTGCGCGCGCTCTTTACGCGCGAGCATCGGGGCTACTGGCACATCTACCGCCATGGGCGCGATGAGGCCCAGCGCTATGCCCGCGAGAACGCCCATCGCTATCTGCAGCTTCAGAGCTTCTGGCCCGCCATCATGGACGGGCTGTGGGGAGACATCCATCTGGCCGCCCTGCTGGAGCATCGCGCATGAGCGAGCTCTCGACGCGTCATATGGAGGCGCTCAGGCGCCCCTCGCCGCCTGAGCTGTCGGTGCTCCGCGTGGTGGCCGCCGTTGGCTCCGGGCTGCTCATCGGCTATTTTATCTACGCGTTCCTGATGGGCATGGAGCCCATCACCACGGTGCTGGCGCTCGGCTTGCTCTGCATCTTCCTCGTCACCTTTGTGTACCTGGTGGTCTACCCCGATTCGCTGCGGTCGCAGTACACGGAGCGGAGTCTCGCCATCGCCTCGGACATGATGGAGGACATCCGCGAGGGTCTCAATGCCAAGAGCGCCGAGGCCATCTGCCGCCGGCTGCTGCCCGAGACCCATGCGGCGTCCATTGCCGTTACGGACACGGAGCGCGTGCTGGCGTGCTCAGGCGCGTTTGCCGAGGAATTTCCACCCGGCTCGCCCATCCATGCCGCGTCCACGCTCTACGCCATCCAGCATGGCATCAACCAATCCTTCCGACGCTCCACGACCGTGCGGGGCGAGTCCGGCGAGGTGCTCGAGATCCCTGCGGGCATCGTGACGCCCCTGCGCGTGCGCGACCGTTCCATCGGTGCCCTCAAGTTCTACTTCCGGCGCGCGCGCGACGTGAACCGCACCCAGTACGCGCTGGTGGCGGGGTACGCCGACCTCATTTCCACGCAGCTCGCCATCCACGAGCTTGAGCGCCAGGAGGAGCTCACGGCCCGGGCGGAGCTGCGCGCCCTGCAGGCGCAGATCAACCCTCACTTTCTGTTCAACACGCTGAACACCATCGCCTCGCTCACGCGTACCGAGCCCTTGCGCGCCCGCGAGCTGCTGCGCGAGTTTGCCGCGTTCTACCGCTCCACGCTCGACAACTCCGGCTCCGTCATCCCTGTGGCGCGAGAGATCCAGCAGACCCGTCGTTACCTGCTGTTCGAGAAAGCGCGCTTTGGCGAGGACCGCATCCAGGAGACGGTGGACATCGAGGACGGCGTCGAGGACGTCATGGTGCCCGCCTTCGTGATTCAACCGCTGGTGGAGAACGCGGTACGGCATGCCATGCGCGACGAGGGGCCGCTGCACATCCGCGTGTCCGTTCACTCGGTGGGCGGGGACGCGCTCGATATCGAGGTGGAAGACGACGGCGTGGGAATGGACGAGGAGGTCGCCGCCCGCCTGTTCGACGATGCCGCCAAACCGGACCACACCCGTCCCGTGGGAAGCGGCGCCGGTGTGGCCATGCGCAACATCTTCGAGCGAATCCACCGGTTCTACGGTCCGCGTTCGTACGCTCGGGCGACCTCGAAACCGGGGGAGGGGACCCGCATCTCCTTGCATCTCGATTTGCGGGAAAGTATCTTCGCTTAGGGTAAAATAACCGCGAACGGTAGCGAGGGGTGCGCAAACGCGCGGGTTTCGCGTGCCTGCACGGACTTGTTTGGAAGGAATTGCCGCTATGTTGCGTGCCATGATCGTGGATGATGAGGCCCCTGCGCGCTCCGAGCTGCGCTATCTGCTGGAGCAGACGGGCAAGATCGGCACCATCTCCGAGGCATCGAGTGTGCGCTCCGCCATCGAGACGCTCATGGGCACCCGCGTGGACGTGGTGTTCCTGGACATCTCCATGCCCGGCGCGTCCGGCATGCAGCTGGCGGAGGCTCTGCGCAAGCTCAAGAACCCGCCCGCGGTGGTGTTTGTGACGGCCTACTCCGACCACGCGCTCGAGGCCTTCGAGGTCGACGCCGTGGACTACCTCATGAAGCCCGTTGAGGAGGATCGCCTGGACCGTGCGATCGAGAAGGTCCTTGCCCGTACCAAGCCCGTGACGGAGACCAAGGCCGCGCCCATCGAGCGCATTCCGGTGGAGAAGGGCGGCCGCAAGGTGCTCATCCCCGTGGAGCAGATCCGCTACATCATGGCCAAGGACGACTACTCCTGCATCTTCACCGAGGACGATCGCTATCTCTCGACGACCTCGCTCGCGCAGTTCGAGGCCAAGCTCTCTGACTTCGGCTTCTTCCGCGTGCATCGTCGCTACATCGTGAACCTCGCCAACGTGGAGGACGTGGAGACGGTGCCCTCCGGCGCCATCCAGCTCGGCGTGACCGGCGTTGACGACCGTATCCCGGTTTCGCGCCGCCGCGTGGTGCCGCTCAAGAAGGCGCTGAGCCTGTGACGGCGGCGGGGGATCGCGCGGGCAAGCGCGTGGATATCATCTCGGATACCCATGGCTATCTGTCGCCTTCGCTTCTGCAGCATCTCGAGGGCGCCGATCTGATCATCCATGCGGGCGATATCACGTCTGAGACCGACTTTGAGCACCTGTGCACCATCGCACCCGTGCAGGCGGTGCTGGGTAACAACGATTACTACCGCGATTACGGTCCGAGCGTTCGCGAGCTCAACTTGTTTGAGTACGAAGGGCTGCGCGTTGCCGTGGCGCACTATCGCGAGGAGCTGCCCGTGGGGTCCGTGGACGTTGCCGTGTGCGGGCACACGCATCGCCCCAAGATCGTCGAGCTCGGACACTGCACGGTGATCAATCCCGGTTCCGCGAGCTATCCGCGCGGCGTACGCGGTCCTACCATGGCGCGCATGCACGTGCTGGATGGCAAAATGCTCGATCTGGAGATCATCGACCTCTAGGGTTCGGGCTCATGGGGCGGGGCCTGCGTGGAGCGGGTATCGCCCCATTGTTGTAGGACGAGAGCGCTTTGGCCGCTGCGTTTTCGCACCGGCCTTCGGTTCCCTGTCCCCGATTCAAAAAAGTTGAAAAAAGGGGCTTGCGCGAGCATGTGGACTCCGTCTATACTAGCTCTCGCAGCAAATGCTGAACGGGGTGTTAGCTCAGCTGGTTAGAGCGCCGGCCTGTCACGTCGGAGGTCGAGGGTTCAAGTCCCTTACATCCCGCCATTGCTCACGTACGAACCTCGCATATGCGGGGTTCGTTTCTTTTTGCAGCGAGGTTGCCGATACCAGCGCTTTTGCCGTGTTGATGCCTTCTGCTTTCAAATGAAACAACCCCACTCGCGGAAGAAGCGGTCTCTGTGCCCCAGAGTGGGTGTATAGTCATAGGGTGTCAGCGAGTGTCATGCTTTGCCGGTGGTGGGGAGCGGCACCCCGCTTGGGGCCTTTCCCTTGGTGTCGAGCGGTGTGTTTTGATGCGAAGGGAACAGTAGAAGATGAACATCTCCAGGAAGACGGACTATGCTCTCCGCATGCTTTCCATGCTCGTGACGAGCAAGGACGGCCTCCTTTCCGTGCGCTCTGTTGCCGAGCGTGCCGGCGTTCCATATTCCTTTGCCCGGTCTATTCAGCACGGCCTGGTGCAAGCCGGCATCATCGAGAGCCTGCGCGGCGTGAACGGCGGCATGCGGTTGAAGATGGACGCCAGCGAGGTCACCATTCGCCGGATCGTCGAGGCCATTCAAGGGCCCATCGTGGTGAACGAGTGCACCGGGGACGCCGCGGAGTGCGGCCGTCGCGACGATTGCTGCTATCATCCCATCTGGATGGGCGCTCAGGCCCTTGTCCACAACTACCTGGATTCGGTTACGCTCGACGATGTCGTGAACAACAAGAGGAATCCGGCGGTTGACCCCAAGTTCGCCGACCGTTCGCGGTTTGGCGAGTACGTCCCCCGCGGGGAGGCCTGCACCGCTGCCGAGTAGCAGGAGAGCTCCTCACGGTAACAGCGTTGGAGCGCGTTGATGCTACAGGATTCTTTTCGTTCGCTCGTGCGGGCCGAGGGCGCCCGCTTGTACCGCGACCTTCCCTGGCGCAACACGCGCGATCCCTATCGCATCTGGATCTCTGAGGTCATGCTGCAGCAGACGCAGGTACCGCGCGTGCTGACGCGTTGGGATGCGTGGCTCGATCGGTTTCCGAGCGTGTTCGCGTTGGCGGAGGCGCCGGTGGCCCAGGTACTCGCGGCCTGGCAGGGCATGGGGTACAACCGTCGGGCGCTCGCGTTGCAGGCGGCGGCCTGTCAGGTGGTCGAAGCGTACGACGGCGTCTTTCCGTGCGAGGCACGTGAGCTCGTGGCCCTTCCGGGCATCGGCCCGGCTACAGCCCAGGGCATCCGCTCCTTCGCCTTCAACCTACCCGGCGTCTATCTCGAGACGAACGTGCGCACCGTGTTTCTGCACCATTGTTTTCCCGATGCGGCCGGGGTCCCCGACCGCGAGCTGACGCCGCTCGTCGAGGCGGCGTGTCCGGCAGCTCCCGGGGTATCCGAGCCCGGTCCCTATGCTGAGCCCGAAGACGCCGTCGACACGCCGCGGAGCTGGTATTACGCGCTGCTCGATTACGGTGCCGAGCTCAAGCGGACCATTCCCAATCCTTCGCGGCGATCGTCCTCGTACTCACGGCAATCCAAATTTGAAGGTTCCCGGCGGCAGAAGCGGGCTGAGGTCGTTCGTATGTTGCTGGCGGCGGGGGAGTCCGGCCTTGCGCTCGAGGAGGTTACGCGGGGGCTCTCTGCGTTCGAGGTGCGGGCGGGGCGCGGCGCCGTTAATGGAGAGCTCGCGCAGAGCATCCTCTCCGACTTGGTTCGCGAGGGATTCTGCCTGTATGACGGGCAGAAGGATAGCTGGCGCATCGCGTAGGGGTGCGCGGACGGCACGATTCCGTCCGATACCGTTAGCCATGCCACACTACGCAGGCATTGTGGAGAAGCCGCTTTTCCAGGCATAGCATACTACCTTATTAGGAATGAGTTACAATAAGAATCGTCACGCGAGCCTTCGCCGGGCTCCATGGCATGAAGTACACCAGTGATACGTCACGGAAGGGGTTTGCTATGAACTTTGCCGATTCTCAGACCAAGAAGAACCTCGAGGCTGCCTTTGCCGGTGAGTCTCAGGCCACCAACAAGTATGCTTATTTTGCGGCTAAGGCCAAGAAGGAGGGCTACGTCCAGATCTCCAACATCTTCACGGAAACCTCGGGCAACGAGCGCGAGCACGCCAAGCTCTGGTTCAAGTACCTGGAGAACGACGGCAAGCTTGGCGAGGTGCCGAGCACGCTCGATAACCTGAAGGCTGCCGCCGCGGGCGAGAACTACGAGTGGACCACCATGTACGCCGAGTTCGCGAAGACCGCCGACGAGGAGGGCTTCAAGGAGATCGCCGCGCGTTTCCGTGGCGTGGGCGCTGTCGAGAAGGCTCACGAGGAGCGCTATAACAAGCTCGCCGCGCGCGTTGAGGCCGGCGAGGTCTTCACGCACGAGGGCGTGAAGGTGTGGAAGTGCCTGAACTGCGGTCACCTGCACGTGGGTCCCGAGGCCCCGGAGGTCTGCCCGGTGTGTCTGCATCCGCAGAGCTACTTTGAGGAGCAGGTCGTCAACTACTAGGCGCTGCAACAAGCGCGCGGGTCACAGCGCGAACATAAAGGGCTGGAAGTCATCTTCCAGCCCTTTTTTGCATGTTCGTTACGCCCGTGTGATGAATCTCTTCAACCTTTATTATTCTAACAAAAGAATAATAAAGATGACCGGACGAGCAGCATAATAATCTCTGCAAAACTCGCTCCCGCTGCCTTGTTTCGCCGCGGGCATGAGGGGGTTGAGCACCATGTAGGGGGAGCGGGCGCACAGGTGTCCGCGCAGAACAGGGAGGTGTTCGAATGGCAGTACAGCTTCAGACTGCACACGCTTCGCTTGCGGAGCGTTTGGAGGCGCGCGGGTTCACTCGTCGCGACTTTCTCAAGTATTGCGGCAGTCTGGCGGTCATGCTCGGTCTTTCGCAGGCGGCGGCCCCGCAGGTAGCGGAGGCGTTGGAGATTGGTGAGAAGTCGGGCAAGCTGCTTCCGGTCATCTGGATGGAAGGCGGCTCGTGCTCGGGCTGCACCGAGTCGCTGGCGCAGACCAATACGCCCGATATCGCCGAGCTCGTGCTCGAGACGATCTCGCTCAACTATACCGAGACGCTCTCCGCAGCAGCCGGTCATACCATGGAGCAGGCGCGCAAGGATACCATCGAGGCCGGCGGATACGTGCTGGTATACGAGGGTGCTGTGCCGACGGCGTACGACGGCAACGTGCTGATGGTGGGCGGCGAGAAGGGCATCGACTCCCTGGCCGAGACCGCTGAGAAGGCCGACGCGGTGATCGCGCTCGGCTCCTGCGCCTGCGACGGCGGATGGATGGCCGCGCGCCCCAACGACGCCGCGTCTATGGGCGTGCAGAAGTTCCTGTCCGACAAGGGCATCGACACCCCCGTCGTCAACATTCCGTGCTGCCCCGCCAATCCCGAGTGGCTGGTTGCGGTGATCGTGCAGTATGCGCTCATGGGCACGCTTCCCGAGCTCAACAGCAAGAACGAGCCCGTTGAGATGTTCAACCAGACCGTGCACGATAACTGCCCGCGTCGTGGTCACTTTGAGAACGGCGAGTTCGTGTACCAGTTCGGTTCTGCCGAGGAGGCCAAGGGTTACTGCCTGTACCCGCTCGGCTGCCGCGGCCCGCAGACCTTCACGAACTGCCCGATTACTCGCTGGAACCGTTCGCTCTCCTGGTGCGTGGAGGCCGGCGCCCCCTGCATTGGGTGCGGCAATATCAACCCCATGCACCCGCAGCGCAACTGGGTGGACGAGAGCACGCCGTTCCTCAAGCGTCATCGCGACATCTCGCTCGGCGATTTCCACTTCCAGCCGCCTGCGGCCGCGCTTGCCTTCACCGTACTCGTGGTGGGCGTCCTTGCGGTGCACGCTGTGGGCATGAAGGTCGCCGGTCGTGTGGACGGCGGCGCCGACTTTGAGCCCGAGCGTCGTTGGGACGTCAAGCACGGCACGCCGGCCGCTCATGAGGCCGGTGCCTGCGCTGCCAAGCTCTACGACGGCCTGGATGCCGAGGGCCTGGAGCCCAAAAACATCAAGCGCTTCCGCCGCATTCGCGAGGCCAAGAAGGCCGGTCTGGATCCCAAGGCCGCGCTCGGCTTTAAGGTGGAGCACGCGAGCGAGGAGCCCGCAGCCGCAAACGATGACGCCATGAAGGGGGGCGAGGAGTAATGGCACGTTCTACCGTTGATCCCATTACGCGTATCGAGGGCCATCTGTCCATCGAGATGGAAGTCGAGGACGGCAAGGTCACCGAGGCATGGTCCTCGGGCAACCTGTACCGTGGCCTGGAGCATGCCCTCGAGGGTCGCAGCCCCTACGACGCCGCGCTCATCTCCGAGCGCATCTGCGGCGTGTGCCCGGTGAGCCACGTGCACGCCAGCTCCTTTGCCGCCGAGGACGCCTACGGCATCCAGATCCCGGAGGGCGCGCGTCTCATCCGTAACCTCGCCGAGGGCGGTCAGATTCTGCACTCCACGATCCTGTGGTTCTACAACCTGGCCGGTCTTGACTACATCAACCCGCTGAACGCTCTGAACGCGACGGCGGCCGATGCCTACGAGGCCTGCAAGACCTACGGCACCTCCGCGGCCGACTTCGAGGGCATGCTCGCGCGCCTGAAGAAGTTCGCCGAGAACGGCCAGCTCTCCATCTTCAGCGGCAACTGGTTCGACTGCAAGGACGCGGACGGCAACTCCGCCTTCCACCTCACGCCCGCCGAGGACCTGGTGGGCACGGTCCACTACTTTGAGGGCATCGAGAACCAGGCCAAGGCTTCACAGATCTGCGCCATGATCGGCGGTAAGATGCCGCACATCATGACGAGCATGCCGGGCGGCACCTCCTTTGTGCCCACGGCCGAGAAGCTGGACGAGATCATCTATCGCATCCAGGAGCTCAAGACCTGGATCAACCAGACGATGATTCCCGACCTCTACATGATCGTCTCGCGCTATCCCAACCTGGTTGGCATGGGCAAGGGCGACGGCCACTTCGTCTCGTTCGGCGTGCTCGACTCCAAGAGCCGCGAGATCAACGAGCGCTATCTGCCTGCCGGCATGGTGACGGTGGACGAGGACGGCACGCTGCACATCGCCAACGTGGACGTGGACAAGATCACCGAGGACACCACCCACGCGTACTACGAGAACCACGCGCCGCTCAATCCCAAGGATGGGAAGACCAAGCCGCAGTGGCCGAAGGAGGGCAAGGACTTCTCCAACAAGTACACCTGGTGCAAGGCGCCGCGCTATGACGGCCAGCCGTACCAGGCCGGCGGCATCGCGCGCATGATGGCCGCCTATATCCGCGGTGTCGAGCCCGTGGTGAAGCTCATGGACGACGCCATGGCGCGCACGGGCCTCAAGATCCAGGACCTGGACTGCGTGGCTGGTCGTCTGATGACGCGCGCCCTGGAGGCCTCGTACGTGGTGGACAAGATGGCGGACGACGTCAACGAGCTCATCGCCCTCATGAAGGATGGCAAGGCCGAGTACTACACGCCTGCTGCCACCACGACCGGTCAGGGTGTCGGCCTGTGGGAGGCCCCGCGTGGCGCTCTGCTCCACACCGAGACCGTTGAGAACGACGTCATCACCCACTACCAGGAGATCATTCCCTCCACGTGGAACCTTTCGCCCAAGGATGGCAAGGGCGTCGAGGGCCCGCTGGAGCACATGCTGCTGGGCACCACGGTGACCGATATCGATAAGCCGCTCGACGCCGTGCGCATCGTGCACAGCGTGGACCCGTGCACGGCCTGCGCTTGCCACGTGACCGAGCCCAAGACGGGCCGCACCTTCAGCGTCGTCACGTCTCCTTGGGGGGTGGAGTAAATGGCACATATGGCTCACTATCGCGAGGCGCATCCGCTGCCCTTCGTGATCACCCACTGGGTGAACCTCGTGGCCATGATCTTCCTAATCTTAACGGGCTTCTACATCCACTACCCGCTCTTTGGCGGCGTGATGAGCCTGGCTCGTGGCCTGCACATCTTCTTTGGCATCGTGCTGCTGCTCAACTGCGTGGTGCGCATGGTGCTCGCGTTCTTCATCAAGAGCGCCCCGGCGCCCGGTACGCGCGAGCTGGTCATGGACTACAAGACGTGGCTGCCCCAGCGCGATAACAAGCACCAGCTGTGGGCCTGGATCAGCTACTACCTGTTCCTGCGTCGTGACCACCCCATCGCGGCTAAGCTCGGCGTGCCGCAGAAGATCGTGTACCTGCTGATCCCGCTCTTGATCTTCTTCACCGGCTACACCGGATTCTGCCTGTGGGGCGTGACGGCCAACTGGGGCTTCTTCGCCGTGGGCATGGACTTCCTCGGCGGTCCCATGAAGGTGCGCATCCTGCACTACTTTATGATGTGGGCGTTCCTGGTGTTCATGTGCATTCACGTGTACCTGTCGCTCATCGAGGGTGTGAGCCCGGCCTCGCTGATCTTCTTCTGGAAGGAGACGCCTGGCCTGGTGTACGACCCGGAGACCATGAACATCGTGGGCTTCGATGGTATGGGCGAGGAGCCGGATTACGGCGAAACGTTCAAGGAGAAGCGGGCCTAGCGCTTTCATTGGGAAGCCCCCTGGTTTTCCCCGTGTAAACGTTCTTGCGAGGGCGGCAAGCGACTGCGTCGCTTGCCGCCCTCGCTGCGGAATGTTTACCTTGGGGAGAACCAGGGGGCTTCCCTGCGCATGCAGCTCGTTCTCAGGGATGGGAAGTTAATCCCCAAGGTTTTCGTGGTTGTTGCGTTTGCTGACCTGCGGGGATGCAACTGGTATGGTACTTTTGTACATCCTGTGATGGGCTGTTGGGATTTGTTTGAAGGAGGGGAGTTCGCTGGGTTGTTTTCATTTTCGAGGGCACAATATGCGCGAGATGAGAAAGACAATCCTGCAGCTCGTCTCTTTTGCCCGGATGTCTCGGAAGCATCCGGGCTTTTTCTTATGCGTTGGGATGAGGGACTGGTTTGGACGTATCGATCATATGCGTGGGCAATGAATGGCAGCTTGACGATGGGTTCGGACCTGCGGTGGCGCGCCACCTGCTAGAGAAGTGGTCCTGGCCCGAGAACGTTGCGGTGCTCGATCGCGGGGTGATGGGGTACGACATCGCATCCGATCTAGCGAACTGCGATTTCGCCCTGGTTGTGGATGCGCTGGACGGCACCGGGTACGCACCGGGAACGGTGCTTGAGTTTGCGCCGGAGGACATGGCGGTGAGCGAGGGGATTATGTCCCTGCACGATGTCCGCTTTGCCGATGTGCTCGCTACGGCCCAGTTGATGGGGACGCGCTGTGCCGGCGGGTGGTGCTTTGGCGTGCAGGTTGAACGGCTCGGTCGGGGAGCATTGGACCGCGGGCTGTCGGCGCCGGTAGCTGCGGCGGTGGAGCCATGCACGCGGGCCGTGGTGGCGTACACGCGCGAACGGCTTGGTATGCAGGTCACGCCGCGCTAGCCGCGTTTCGCCGAACGGGGGATTGACGTATGTCCCCTCCTTCGGCATGCTGAACATTCCCCTCCATGCGCACCTTCCCTAAGGGGGTCGTGCATGAACCTTTTCATTGAACAACCGCAGCGGCAAGCCGATCATGCTGCCTGGATTCCGCATGAGGCGACGCCGCGCCAACGAGATGCTGTTGAGGCTCGGGCTGACGCGGTGACCGACTGTGGCGACGACTCACCTGCCGGGTGTACGGGGCGAATTCCGTACTCGCAGGCGCAGCAGTCCTATCGTGAAGAACTTGCGTACAACAAGAAACGGGCGCGCCGACGCCGTTGGAATGCCGTCGTGCGGGTGCTGGCTTTCCTTGTTCTGTTACCGCTCTTCCTGGTCGGTGTATTCGTTGGCGTGTACGTGTTGACGTGCATTTTGAACGGCGCATCTCCGGACGAGCTCGTGGAGCTGCTCGGGGAGCTTGTTGCGTATGTCCGCGCGTTGGCGGAGCAGGTGCTTCAGACGCTCAAAAACTAATAAGCGTGGTTGACACAAAAGGTAAGGAGTTAATGAGTATAGAGGGAAGCACCATACAGCCACCCGCATATGAACGCTCTGCTGAGGTTGTAACCGTTTCGGTATCCCTGACGGAAGAGGACCGCGCGGAGATGCGCTGCGTGAGTTTTAAGCGGGCGGCTGAGGAGCTGGGTGTTGCTCAGCTGCGCATCAGTGCGCTTGTGGCTGCGGAGAGGTTGGACGTTCGGCTGGTCAAGGGACAGCGTATGATTACGCTCGACAGTATCAACCGGTACGAGGCGACGGGCTGCAGGCCCGGGCGCCCGCGTAAAGATGCGGCTGAGAGCTAGGGGAGGACATGGCAGAGCAAAAGGTGACCAAGGTAGATGCACGGACGGGTGCAGCCCCGACGCCGCTCAAAGATCCCTTTGAGCCCAAGCTGCCCAAGGCATCGCCAGGCATGCGCTTGGTGGGGTATTGCAGGCAGTGCCGTGGCTTTCAAGAGCTGGATAAGCGGTGCGAAGATGCGGCGGGCCATGACCGTCACGCGATGGCGATCATCATGGAACTGCCCAAGGACAAGCCTCTCTACCATATTCCCGAGTTCAACTGGGGTGCGTTCCTGATGCCGCCCATCTGGGGAGCCGGACACGGGCAGGTGTTCGCCGTGGTGCTGTACCCGATATGGCTCATGGCGGACAACCTCATCTGGGCGGCGATTCATGGGCAGGCGAGCCCGGTGCTGGCGTGTCTTGCCTTGGTTGGCACGCTGGTCTTCATGTTCGTGTACGCGCGAACGGCGAACTATATGGGGTACATGCGGGCTTATACGCGCAAGTCGCCCGAGGAGTATGTGACGGGGGAACGCCGTTGGGCGGTTGCCATGGGCGTGCTCGCAGCGCTTATGGTGGCGTTTGCCACGTGGTACAACCTCACTCTGCGCGGGTGAAATCGCTCGGTTCACGCAGGTATCGATGCAGCGTTTTTTCGGATAAGGGATGAGTGCCATGGATGTCGTCATACTCTTGCTCGCGCTCGTGGCAGCCGCTCTGGCGGCGTTTGCGGCTGTGGCTGCCCTGCGCGCCATGCGGGCGGCGGCGGATGCGTCTTCTCAGACTCAGCTTGCGCTGACGACGATCGATCAGGCGGGTGAAGCCATTTCGGCCGTCAATGCCGCGCTGCTGGACGCGCGGTCCACGGTCGGGCAGATCTCTCGGCAGCAGGCGGTCGATACCGCGGTGGTCAGGGAGCGGCTGGAATCAGTGTCTGCGCAGGTGGCTCAGGTGGGCGAGCGAGCAGACGGCTTGCGTCGCGAAGTGACTGCCGGCCAGGACAAGACGCGCGAAACGGTCGAGCGTCAGCTCGGCGCCATTCGCGAGGACAACGCACGGCAGCTCGATCGCATGCGCGAGACGGTGGACGAGAAGCTTTCGCGCACGCTGAGCGACCGTTTGAGCTCATCGTTCAAACAGGTGACCGACCAGCTGGATACCGTCTCGCGCGGGTTGGGCGAGATGCGCGAGGTTGCCTCGGGCGTGGGTGACCTCAAGCGCGTGCTCTCGAACGTGAAGACGCGCGGCATTTTGGGCGAGGTGCAGCTGGGCGCAATCCTGCGCGAGATCCTGACGCCGGACCAGTACCTTGAGGATGTGGCAACGGTACCGGAGAGCCGCGAGCGCGTGGAGTTCGCTGTGAAGATCCCTGTAGACGGCGGTGAGCCGGTGCTCCTGCCGATCGATTCCAAGTTTCCGGGCGACGCGTACGAGCACCTGCGGCTGGCGCTCGACGAGGGTGACGCTGCCGCGGTGACCGCTGCGAGGAAGATCTTGGAGCGCCAGATCAAACTCGAGGCCAAGGATATTTCTGAGAAATACCTCTCGGTTCCGGCGACTACGAACTTCGGCATCATGTTTCTGCCGTTCGAGGGGCTATATGCCGAGGTCGTCAACATGCCCGGCTTGGTCGAGTCGCTGCAGCGCGACTTCCGCGTGAACGTTGCGGGGCCGAGCACCATGGCGGCGATTCTCAACAGCCTGCAGATGAGCTACCAGACCTTTGCGTTCCAAAAGCGTGCGGACGAGATTCAGCAGGTCCTCGCGGCGGTTAAGGCGGAGTTCCCCAACTATCAAAGCGAGCTGCGCCGTGCGCTCAAGCAGATTCGCACGGCCGAGAAGACAGTGGACGGCATCATCAACACGCGCACCAACGTCATCGAGCGGAAGCTCAGGTCGGTAACGGCGCTGGACGACGAGCAAGAGGTCGCGCGCTTGCTTGGTGCTGGAGCCGCTGACGTGGATGTGGACGCTGCGGTTGAGGCGTCCGAGGAGGATGAGGACTAGCCATGCCGCGTGAGACGAACGCCGCCAAGCGGGGGCGCGCTGTTGAGTTCTGCGAGCGGCTGGGCCGTCGCTATGGGCCAGTCGAGTGCTTCTTGGATCATCAGTCGCCGTTTCGTTTGGTTATCTCGGTGCTGCTCTCTGCGCAAACCACGGATGCCCAGGTTAACAAGGTGACGCCACGGCTGTTCGAGCTCTGGCCCACGCCGGAGGCCATGGCGGGCGCGAGCATGGCGGACGTTGCCGAGGTTATCAAGTCCATCGGGTTCTACAAGACTAAGGCCAAGCACGCCGTCGAGGCCTCGCAGATGATCGTCGCCGACTTCGGCGGCGAGGTGCCGCATACCATGAAGGAGCTCATGAGCCTGCCGGGCGTGGGGCGCAAGACCGCGAACATTGTGCTCAACGTGAGTTTTGGCATCGTTGAGGGTATCGCGGTGGACACGCACGTGAACCGCATTGCGCATCGGCTGAGACTCTCGCCCAAGACGCACGAGAAAGAACCGCTCAAAACGGAGCAGGACCTGCTGAAGATTCTGCCGCACGAGTACTGGACCAACGTGAACCACCAGTGGATCAGCTTTGGCCGCGAGATCTGCACCGCGCGCTCGCCCAAGTGCGATGAGTGCCCGATGACCGATATCTGCCCCTCTGTCCGCTGAGCGGGCATCATGACCCTCAGCTTTCGGCTTGCGTGCCCAAGCACGCGGCGCCTCACGTTCGGGTCAATATGCTTCGTTTATCGGACGGAGGAACCTTTGCGTACTGAAGCGCGGGATTTTGTCTTAGATATAAGGGAATCCGTATGGAATACTGATAGAATACTATCATTCAGATTCTTGTCAGAGGGTTCATCATGCTCATCAAGTCCTCGACGGCGCTGAGAAGCGATTACACTTCCGTGTCCAACCTTGCCCATGAGACCGGAGATCCTATCTACATTACCAAGAATGGCGAAGGAGACCTCGTTGTCATGAGCACTGATGCCTTCGATAAGCGCGAGGAGCGCCTTGAGCAGCGTGCACGCGTACTGGAGGCGGAGGCCCGGCGGTTGATGGGTGAGGTATCTTTCTCTACCGATGATGTGCGGGAGATGCTTAAGAAGAAGTACGCTCATGCCTAGGCCGGTGATTCTTCCCACAGCGTGGGAAGACATCGAGGGAATGGCAGAACGATGCATGAAGTCGGTGGGCCCTCGGGCTGCAAAGGGTGTGACCGATGCTATCCTCGACGCAATCGACCTGTTTGAAAACATGCCGTATTTGGGGCCGGTACACGATGATCCCCTCCTGCAGCGATTTGGCTTTCGGAAGCTGCTGGTAAAGCGGTACGTTTGGGTCTATCGAATCGTCGAGGGCGTCCCGACGGTTTACGACGTGTTCTATCAATCTCAAGACTATGCCGCGCGGTTGGCAGCGGAGAATTGAGGTTGTTCGGTATTTGAATCACGGCATCTCGTTGTTCGGCCGTCGGTTGAAAGGCTCGGGAAAAGCTTGTTTCGGCATTCGGAAAAGCCTGGAACGAGCTGCTCGCACGGCAGATCGAGGCCCGCCGCGCCAAGCGCGCGCTGGGGCTGGCACAGACGTTTTCCGTGCTCAAAACATTCACGGCTTCCATGGATTTCCTTTAGTTGTGGTCGATCTTCCTCGAATACCATTCCTTTCGAAAAAAGATCACGAATCGAAATGATGGAAGTAGAAAAATATCTTTATCGACATTCAATAAGAACTGTAAGACGTTTTGATGTTTGTCGATTGGGTCGTTATTGAAGGAGTGGACTGGAGTGATGACGATGTCGGATGTTGTAGCTCCAATGGTGGGGTCATGTCTACTGCTGGTGTTCGGAATAATGATATATCGAGGCAAGCTCATGGGATTGCTTGCTGGAATATCATCGCTATCGGGAGAGCGTTTTGAGGAGGCAAGGCGGATGGCCGAGTCTCAAGGTGCAAACCGAGCGGTGGGGACGGCTATAGTTTTCTCCGCTATATGCCTCGTTTGTTCGTCCCTTTTTCCGGACAGAAGGGCTATCTTCGGCCTGATGGTGGCTGCCGTTATTATCACCGCACTCGCCTATGCAAATAGGGAGTCTATTCGTATGTACATAAAGGCGAAATGGAATCTGAGGCAGCGCAACCCGCGATAGTGTTTTAAGAGGCTTCGGTAGTTTGTGTGGTTAGGGGCCTGGTTCACTAAGCCGCTTTCCCTATCGGCGCCGGCTGATCCCACGGCAGCTGCGGTCTCGCGTCCGAGCATCTCAGCATCAGCAGCGCTATGAGGTTGTCCGTGTTCCTGAAGCCGTAGCCCATCTTCACCGTCACCTTGATCTTGTTGTTGATCGACTCCACGCGGGCCTTGCTGATGTCGAGCGATATGGAGCGGAGGATGTCACCGCGCCGTCTTCTCACCTTCTTCACGACCTCCACGACCTTCGGAATCCTGCAGTGGGCCGCTCGGTGGAGCCAGTCGTCGAGGAGCCTCTCCGCCTCGGCGACGCCGCCCGCCCGGAACACGGCCCGCAGGCCCTCTTTGAGCTCCCATGCCCTGAACAGGCGCGACCCGGCCGACTTCAGGTTGTCGAGCTTGGCCCTCTGGCTCTCCGTCAGGCTCTCCCTGCCCTTCACCAGCGCGAGGCGCGTCCCCTTGATGGCCCTCGCCGCCTCTGCGAGTCTGGGGGAGTCGGGCGGCGTCTCGTCGCCGGCCGACGGCCATCCGGGACGCCGCCGTCTCGGCGTCGCCGCCCTGGCGGCCCTCTTGGCCACCTGCCACTCCTCGCGGCACACGCCGTCGAGGGCGTCGTTCATCCGGCTGACGACGTGGAAGGGGTCCATGACCCATTCGGCATTGGGGCACCACCGCTTGACCAGCGTCTATATCCACCTGTAGCCGTCGGCCGTCACCACCTCGATGGAAAGCCTCTGCTCGCGGGTGAGTTCCTCTTTGAGGAACCGGCGCAGCACCTCTTTGCTCCACCCCCCGCGGCCCAGATCAGGCAGCCCCTGTCGTGGTCCACCACGACCATGAGGTACCTGTGGCCCTTCTTGTACGAGGTCTCGTCGATGCCGATCCCGCGGACGCCGTCGGAGCGCGCGGGGCCCGTCGCCCGCCGGAGGTCGCCGAGGATGCGCCCGCAGATGCCGCCGACGCTGTGCCATTCGATGCGGCACGCCCGCGCCACGGCCGACACGGTGCAGCGGACGGCCATCCACGCCGCCCAGTCCTCGAACGGCCTGGTGAAGCGCGACCTCGGCCGCGCTCACGGGACCGACTCGACGCGGACGCCGTGCTCCGGGCACCTCACGCGCGCGGGTGCGTACTCCAGGTAGCATTTCGATGCCCCCAGGTCGAGCGCGCGCCACCGCCTCGACTTCCCGCGTCCGTCGTAGGCCTCGCAGGCGCGGCCGCATGTCGGGCGGCGACGCTGCTTGAGCCTGTATGGGCGAACCCCGACGACGATGGAGTCGTCTTCGATGCGGATGGATTTAATGACGGCATCGGTCAAGGCGAGGGCAAAACGTAGTATCTTGTTCACACACAAACTACCGAAGAGCCTTAAATAACGAGGTAAAGCGTTCTCTACCGCATAGGTTTATCAACCTGCTATGAGTGATAGCGATATGTGTACATATTGCCGTTGTAGTAGGTGCTCGTATATTCAAAGGGCAGCATGCGCGAGTCATCTGTGTACGTTACGTGTGAAGAGCACAGTATGGCGGCGTCACCGGCATCCAGGAGCTCTTTTTGCATCTCGTCAGGAAGGAGCGCACTAATGGTGAGATCCATGTATCCCGGCGGGCATCCAATTGACCCGAGATATTCGTAGAGGGACCCATTCAGGTAGCTCACATCGATGGCGGGGACCACTCTGCTCGAAATGAACGTGTCGTTGATTGCAAAAGGGGTTCCATCCCCTGTCCTTAATCGAACAAAGTGGTGAACCAAGTCTCCGTTGTCGAGAATAAGGCCCTTTCGTACCTTTTCAGGACACTTGGATGCTTGAATAACCTCATAGGAGAGCAGCTTGGCACCCGGCTTCAATCCGATGCGCTCCATGCCCTGGGTAAAGCTATCGTTCAAGTTGATGAGGTTGTCGACGTGTCGTCCCGAGACAAAGCTGCCTTTGCCCGGAATGCGTTTGATAAGTCCCGAGGAAGCAAGGTTTCCTATCGCCTTGTTAATAGTCATGCGAGAAAAGCCAAAACGGTCGCATAGCTCTTCCTCGGTAGGGATTCTATCGCCCGGCTCAAGAAGACCGGACTTGATTTGATTGCGTACGAACTCCTCGACCTGCATGTATTTGGGCTTAGCTGAGCACACGATGTGTTTCCTTTTTATATACAAACGAGTAGGACAATCACTGTCTCTTATAGATTATAGGTATTCCTATAAGAATTGGGAAATGTATATACATTATAAATGAAATAAGGAGCAGTTACAAAACGATTAACGGCAAACTCCTGCCGTCTACCGACTCTGCTCAAAAAATATACTAGTAAAAGTATATACATGAATGGTAGTAAGCATAGACAATTGAAAGGGGTCATATGATTACTGAACTGGAAAACCCAAGCATGTACGCCTACATCAAAGACGGCGGAAACGCGCTGCGTAATATCATGGAGCACCGTGAAGTGTTTACCGCTCCTTTTAAGGCGATTTTTGGAGAGCGGTCATTTTCGAAGGTGCTGTTTGTAGGCTCGGGTACGAGCTACAACGCTTCGATTTATATCACTGATCTGTTGGAGCGATACGCTCATATCGATGCGGAGGCTGCATTTCCAACGCGCGTAGATGAGCGCGTGCTCGCTGCATGCGGCGCCTATAAAGCATCTGAAATCCTGGTCGTCGGTGTTTCACAGTCCGGTACCAGCGTGTCTACCATTGATGTCATACGTCGCGCCCGTACTGTCGGTTGTTTTACGGTAGCGTTGACCAATGAGATGGACAGTCCCATTACAAAGGAAGCGGATGAGTCTGTGCGGCTCCTGACAGGAAAGGAGTACGTGCATGTTGAGACGCGTGGCTATATTTGTACGCTACTCGAGGGTTATCTCATAGCGCTGGCGGCCGGTCTGGCCATCGGCTCGGTTAATCAGGATGAATATGACTGTCGAATCAATGACGCTCAGACGCTCGCCAACAACTTCGATGCCATGATTGCCGAGGCAGATGCTTGGTATACCGATCATGAG
>OIXX01000218.1_pt1 | contig 43531 bp, 35 predicted proteins | sample 1588161 | NCBI WGS metagenome assembly OIXX01 (sample SAMN03283274) | human gut metagenome | biome: human-associated habitat; material: feces | host: Homo sapiens | place: Peru | collected 2012 | reverse complement strand
CGATTCTAGGCGATGGCCCTCCCTTGCTTCTTACACCACGGCTGCGCGCGCTACCTAAATACGATCAGACGATCACACATATATCGGACCAACACCGACAAATCGTCATTTGCAACAACGGTTCAGACGTACGCTACGCAACGCTAGAAGAGTGGGAAGAAGCTGGCGCTTTGTTCGATGAACGAGCGCAAATCGAGGGCATCGTCACCAGCGCAAGCCCAGCGCGCGACAAACTCGAGCTCTTCCGCAATCTCTTTACTGGCCGCAAAGATGTTTACGCTCATGGGTACCGCAGAAAAGACGGAGGAATTGGCTATACGCCCGCCTGCGCAAATGAGTGGAAGTCAGGCATTTGCCCCAAAGCAAGCCACCAGAGAGTCAAATGTACGGAATGCAGCAGCCGCGTCTTCCCCGAGTTGAGCGATGCCGCGATCATCGCCCATTTCAGAGGCAATGACGATAGGCTTCGAGACGTTATAGGCCAATATGTGCTCGATAAAGACAGTAACACGAAAGTCCTGGTCATCGATTTTGACGGAGCCGATTGGAAAGAAGCGACGAATGCCATTCGACACGTCGCAAAAAGCCACGGAATCGATGTCGCAGTCGAGCGATCGAGATCGGGCGACGGCGCACATGTCTGGTTTTTCTTCCTAGAGCTCGTCAGTGCAAAGACCGCACGAGATTTTGGAAGCAGCCTTATCACCGAAGCGGCGATACTGAACAAGACGATCACCTTCAAAGCATTTGACCGAATGCTGCCCGCGCAGTCCACCATTCCTGAGGGCGGCTTTGGAAATCTCATAGCGCTGCCTTTTCAAGGAAAAGCGCAACGAAAAGGGAACAGCGTATTTGTTGACGAGCAATTTGAGCCCTTTCCCGATCAATGGCTTTACCTTTCGCAAATCCAGTTAATCCCGCGCGTGACGGTGCAAAATCTGATCGAGAGCATCGAAAATAGGTCACATGGAATAGCGGCTGCTGCAGCGGCAAACACCGGTGTGCCTCATTCCCAGAGACTGCGAAAGCGGCTTCCGCTCACACCGCGGGACTTCCCGTCATCGCTGTCCGTCACGCAGGCCGATATGCTCTATATCCCCGAAAAATCTCTGAGTCCCGCAGCTCAAATGGAAGTCCGCAGGCTTGCAACATTTGCCAACCCGGAATTCTTCCGCGCACAATCTATGCATCAATCGGTATACGGCAAACCGCGGTTCATAGACCTCAGCGAACTTAGAGATGGCTACGTCGCGATTCCCAGAGGCTGCAAGGTTCAACTTGAGCGGCTGCTTCAAGAAGCCGGCGTTTCTGCCCACTATTCAGACAAACGCAAGTCGAGCAATCCAATTGTGATGGCATTTAAAGGGACTCTTCGCCCTGAACAGCTAATTGTCGCTGAACAGATGCTCGGCTACGAAGACGGAATCATGTCCGCACCGACGGGGTTCGGCAAAACCGTCATCGGAGCTTATCTTATTGCTGCCATTGGACTTCCAACGCTCGTCATCGTTCCTAAAACTGCGCTCATTGCCCAATGGAAATCCCAACTCGAACGATTTCTCGACATCACGGACAACAGAGAGCCCGTCCGAACCCCCAAGGGACGAATCAGCAAAAGACAGCCTCCGCTCATTGGGCAAATCGGAGGAGGCAAGACCGCCATAAGCCGTCTCATCGACATTGCTTCATTCCAGTCGCTATCCGGCAAGGATCCCCAAACCGGCGAGTCATTAGCCAAGGAGTTCGTTCGCGATTACGGTCTCATCATCTGTGACGAATGCCACCATGCGGCCGCGCCACAGCTTGAGCTTGTCCTCAAGTCCGCTCCTGCCAAATATGTATATGGCCTTTCCGCAACGCCCGAGCGTTCGGACGGACTCACGCGGGCACTCTCGATGCTCTGCGGCCCGGTTCGCTATGTCGTCGATCCAAAAACGCAAGCAATCCAACAGGGGATTCAGCGCATTGTTAGACCGCGTTTCACCGGAATTCGATTACCCACCTACGAACCAGGAGCATCCTTTAACCAAATTCTCGATCTCCTGTGTGTACATGCCGCGAGAAACGAAGCAATTATCGAGGACGCCCTCGAGGCCGCATCAAACGGCCGGCATCCGCTTGTGCTATCTAAAAGAAAAAAGCATGCCGAAGAGCTATGCAGGCTACTTCAAAGCCGCGGACACGAACCCATACTCTTAACCGGAGAAATCGACGCCAAAGAAAGAAAAGCAATACTGAAGAGTCTTCCCAGCTTTGAGCATGAGAATCGAATCATCGTCGCAACTGAAAGTCTTCTGGGCGAGGGCTTCGACCTGTCTTACCTTGACACTTTGCTCATTGCCACTCCAATATCTTGGGACGGCAGCATAACGCAGCAGGCGGGTAGGCTACACAGAAGCCACGAGGGCAAACAGCGGGTTGAGATATTCGACTATGTTGACCTGTCGATACCCATGTTCGCGCGCATGTACCAAAAGAGGCTCAAGACCTACGCTAAGCTGGGGTATGAAGTCTTTGCGGCAAACGACAACAGACAGGACGAACGAAACATCCTCGTTAGGTCGGCAAGAGCCGTGGAGGCTTTAGTGAATGACATCGAGAACGCATCGAATAGCATTTTTATTGCCGCACCCTACGCGTCCGCCGCATGCCTTGAAAAGCTCGCCGCTGCACTCGCGGATGCCGCTACCCGTGGAATTGCCCTTGAGATTTCTATTGCTTCGACTCCGCGCGACGACGTGAAAGCGATTTTTGCCGAGATGAACGTCAACTATCTCATCAAAGCCGAAGGACGCCTGTGCGCATCAGTGATTGACGAGGAAACTGTCTGGTACGGAGCTATTCCGTTGCTGGCTTTCCCAAAGAAAGAAGACTGCAGCATTCGTTTCAAAAGCATCGAAGTCGCAGCCGAGCTTTTGAGCGAAATTCAACGAAAAGTGGAACCGGAGGCCGCGGCGACGAACGGGGTACCCCCAGCAGTTGCGGTGAAATAGGGACCGTTTTTGGCTTATCAGCCGCCAATCAATCCCTATTCCACCGCAACTTAGAAATCGGCGATCAGCCCTGCGGGCCCTGGAACAGCTCCTTGTGCGAGCCCATTCTGACCAGTCGGATCACCGGATTAGTCTTATGCGGCAAGTAGAGAACGACCACATCGACCAAGCCATCGGATAGATGGAAATCGATGTGACCGTTATAATTGCCGCACGGGTTTGAAAGCTCGTGCGCACCATATTCCGCGGGAAGCGAGCCGTGAACCGCAAGCTCTGCGACGGCCGCCTTAAACTTGGTTTTTAGCTGCGGATGGACGCGCATCGTCCGTTTGTAATCCGCCTTAAACTGGTCCTCGACTTTAATCTCAAACATCGTTAGTCCTCATCGAGAAACGACATCAGATCGTCCACGTTGTCGAACGACGAGCTGTCGTCTGGTAAAATCCCCAGCTCATGAGCCTCGGCGATCACCATGGCGCGCCTCGTCACCTCGTTGGGAGCTTCAGGTCGACCCACAATCTCAAACGGAATCTTTCGTTGATTCACAAGCTGCCGAACAGCAAGGTTGAGATACGAATTGAGACTCAGACCAACCGAATCCAAAAACTCAGTCGCCTGTTCCTTGAGCCCCTCTTCGATACGAACCGTCGTAGGCTTAACCGTTGCAGTAGACATACGCGACCTCCTCGCCTCGTCTTTTGCATCAGTATACCCCATTAAGATGGCAGCCTGATGTTAGATAGCATCAGACTGCCGTTCACATTACTGTAACCCACATTGCCGCAACGGCAGACACGCTCGCTCTACATCAGCCCGCTCAGGGCAATGTCAACGGCTTCGTTGAGGTCGTCGGTGATGTGCACAAGCTCGGGATCGAGCGGACTGATCATACCGTCGTCCATCACCGGACCGTTAAGCCAGTCGAATAGGCCCTGCCAGTACCCGCTGCCTACCAGCACAAGCGGCATGCGCTTGACCTTGTGCGTCTGTACCAGCGTGAGCACCTCGAACATCTCGTCGAGCGTGCCAAACCCGCCGGGAAACACAATGGCACCCGAGCTATATTTGACGAACATGGTCTTGCGCACAAAGAAGTAGCGGAAGTCCATACCGAGGTTCACATATTTGTTGAGCCCGTGCTCGTGCGGCAGCTCAATGCCCAAACCAACTGACTTGCCGTTGATGCTCGCCGCCCCCTTGTTGGCCGCTTCCATGATGCCGGGGCCGCCACCGGTGATAACCGCCACGCCGCGCTGGGCAATCTTACGGCCGACGGTGCGCGCCGCCTTGTAGACCGGATCCGTCTTGGGCGTGCGGGCGCTGCCGAAGATGGTCACTGCGGGTCCGAGCTCGGCCAGCGCGCCAAAACCATCGACGAATTCTGCCTGAATACGAAGGACGCGCCACGGATCGGCATGCAACCAGTCGGTTGAATCCTCGGGCGCCAGCAGGTTGGCGTAAGTGTTGTCCTTTGGAATCATGGGGCCGCGCATGACCACGGGACCGCGCCGATACGTCTCGTCGTAGGCCGGCTCGCCCTCGACGTTCTCATTCTTAATCATGGGTACTCCTATCGAAAATAGAAACGGGCGGGGCCGACGCCATGCGTCAAACACCCGCCCGAACATCAACCATTCGGTATGGTACCCACGATACGTCAAGCGCTTGCAAGGCATCGGTCAGCAGCCGCGCAGGCGGTGTTAGCGAACGTGATGACCGGTCGGCGCTCGCCCCTTGCCGTTGTCCGCGCTCTGCAAGCGCCCGCGCCGCTCCTAGTAGTCCACCGCCGCAGGACAGTTCATCCAGTCGCTCACAAACGCGCCGTAGCGGCCCTCGATAATGGCCTGGCGGGCACGCTGCATAAGGTTGAGCAGGTAGTAGATGTTGTGCATCGACAGCAGAATACCGCCGAGCATCTCCTTCTGCGTGACCATATGGCGGATGAGCGCGCGGCTGTAGCCGCCCGTGCACACTGGGCAGGTGCAGGTGGGGTCGATGGGGCCGTCGTCGTGCGCAAAGCGCGCATTGCGGAAGTTAAGGCGGCCTTCACTGGAGAACGCCGTACCCATGCGGCCGGTGCGCGTCGGCAGCACGCAGTCGAACATGTCGATGCCCACGCCAACGCCGCGCACGAGCGTGGTAGGGTTGCCGACGCCCATGAGGTAGCGCGGCTTGTGCTTAGGCATGTACTCGGAAACCAGCGGCGCCAGCGTCTCGAACATGGTCTCGTGGTCCTCGCCCACCGAGTAGCCACCGATGCCGTAGCCGGGGAAGTCGCCGCACTCCTCCAGGTGGCGCAGCGACCGCAGGCGCAGATCCATATGCATGCCACCCTGGACGATGCCAAAGAGCGCCTGGTCATCACGGGTGTGCGCCTTATAGCAGCGCTCGGCCCACATGCTCGACAGCTCCACGGCGCGCTCGACGTAGGCACGCGTGGCAGGATAGCCGGGGCATTGGTCGAGCTGCATGCAGATGTCGGAGCCGAGCTTCATGGCGATTTCCATGTTGTCCTCAGGCGTCCAGAACACGTGGCGGCCGTCGTAGTCGTTGACGATAAAGTGCACGCCCTCGTCAGTGAGCTTGACGGCGTCGTTGTGGCTGAAGACCTGGAAACCGCCCGAGTCAGTGAGGATGGGGCCGTGCCAGTTCATAAACTTGTGCAGTCCGCCCAGCTCGGCGATGGTGTCTTCACCGGGACGCATGGACAGGTGGTAGGTGTTGGCGAGCACGATCTGCGCACCGAGCTGCTTAACGGTCTCGGTGGGGATGCCCTTGACGTTTGCCTTGGTGCCCACGGGCATAAAGATCGGTGTCTCAATGTCACCGTGCGGGGTGTGCAGCACGCCGGCGCGCGCATGTGTCGTCGGGTCCTCGGCGATCAGGTCGAATGTAAAGAGGTTCTGGTCCATAAACTGGAACTCCTTGGTTGCGGTTCATACGCAAACCATTATAGGGGCGTCCCGCGAGCGGGCCGCCCCTACACATCAAACGGGCATCGTATCTACGGCGATCATCTACCGTTGTGCCCGCAGCTTCAGAGCCGCGGCGACCATATTCCTCAGCGAAGGCCAGACCTCGGCATTGCTACGCGTCTTGAGCCCGCAGTCGGGGTTGACCCAAAGCTTGTCGGGCGCAACCTTGTCGAGCATCCTTGCGAGTGCCTCGCCTATCTCCCGCTCGGAAGGAATACGCGGCGAGTGAATGTCGTAGACGCCCGGGCCCACCTCGGTCTCGAAGCGGTTATGGGCCAGGGAATCGAGGATCTCGAGCTCGGAGCGAGAGGCCTCGAACGAAATCACGTCGGCGTCCATGGCGTCGATCGCCGGAATAATGTCAGCGAACTCGCTGTAGCACATGTGCGTGTGGATCTGCGTCTCGGGACGACAACCGCTGTGCACGAGATTGAACGCGGGGATAGCCCAATCCAGGTACTCGCGCTGCCAGTCGCTTCGGCGCAGCGGCAGCTTCTCACGAAGCGCGGCCTCGTCAACCTGAATCACCCTGATGCCGGCGGCCTCGAGATCGAGTACCTCATCGCGGATTGCAAGGGCAATCTGGCGGGTGGTGTCGCGCACGGGGATGTCCTCACGCGGGAAGCTCCAGTTCAGGATCGTAACCGGGCCGGTCAGCATACCCTTCATTGGCTTATCGGTCAGCGACTGCGCATAGCTCGACCATGAGACGGTCATGGGTTTGGGGCGCGAAACGTCGCCCCAGATGATGGGCGGCTTGACGCAGCGCGTACCATAAGACTGAACCCAGGCGAAGCGCGTGAACACGAAGCCGTCCAGGCGCTCACCGAAATACTCGACCATGTCGTTGCGCTCGAACTCGCCGTGTACGAGCACATCGAGACCGACCTCGTCCTGGCGGCGCACAACCTCGGCAATCTGGTCACGCAGAAACTCCTCGTAGCGTTGCTGCGAAATCTCACCATGGCGACGACGAGCGCGCATCGAGCGGATTTCCTGCGTTTGCGGGAAGGAACCGATCGTCGTGGTCGGGAACAGGGGAAGCCCCAGCTCCTTTTTCTGAATAACCTCTCGCACGGGACGAGCGGGCAGGCGCGTCTGCGCGCCCGCGGGCACGGCGACGACGCGGGCGCGCACGGCCTCATCGACGCTATCGGGACGAGCGCCCATGAGCGCCGCGTTGGCCTTCGCCGCAGGCGTGGATGAGGGATCGTCGCGGTCGAGCAGCGCGGCAAGCTCGGCAAGCTCGGCAAGCTTCTCCTCGGCAAACGCAAAGTGGCAGCGATAGGAATCGTTGAGCTGGGTCTCGTGCTCCAACGTGTAGGGCACGTGAAGCAGCGAACAAGACGTGGAGAGCACAATCGGCGCCCGAGTCCCCCCGCGCAAGGCGGCGATGGTCCCGATCGTGTGGGCGTAATGGTTGCGCCAGATGTTCTTGCCGTTCACAAGACCCGCAAACATCACTTTATCCTGTGGGAATCCATAATTCGCAACGAGCTCTGCCGTCTGCACACCCTCGATAAAATCGAGGCCGATGCCATCAAAGGCCAGCGCACACACGTCGCGATAGCAGTCGCGAATATCACCAAAGTAGGTCTGGAGCAACACGCGGGAGTTGCCACGCGCATCGAGGATGGGCGCATAGAGCCGTCTAAACAGAGCGATATCACGCTTGTCGAGGTCTCGAACCAGCCACGGCTCGTCAAGCTGAATCCACCCGGCACCCGCATCGGATAAGCGGGTGATAAGATCGGCATAGGCGCTCGCGAGCGGCTCGACCACGTCGGCAAGCTGACGTGAGCCGGTATAATTCGCGAGATTGAGCAGTGTGAAGGGACCAAGAATGGCAGGCTTTGTCTCGATGCCGGCGGCCTTGGCCTCGAGATACTCATCGATCGGCTTGGTGCCAACGAGCGCAATCTCTGCCGCATCATCGATTTCGGGCACATTGTAGTGGTAGTTGGTGTTGAACCACTTTTTCATCGGTAGTGCATGAACATCGCCTGCCTCGCCCTGGTAGCCGCGAGCCATGGCGAAATAGGTGTCCAGCGCAGAAAGCCCGAGCACGCGATAGCGCTGAGGCACCAGGCCAAAGAGCACGGCCGTGTCGAGCGTAGTGTCATAGAAAGAGAAGTCATTCGAGGGGATCATATCGATACCGGCATCGCGCTGCATCGTCCAATGAGCCAGACGCAACTCACGAGCAGTTTGGTCGAGCTGGGCGGCAGGAAGCTCGCTGCGAAAGTACTTCTCGCATGCAAACTTGAGCTCACGCAAGCGACCGATACGGGGAAACCCGACAACCGAGGTCTTCATGATGACTGTCCTTTCATACCTCTTTTCGAAAACGACATCTGGGCGTGCGAACATTCGACCAGACGGTTGGGCTCTATTAGACCACCACCACTACGCAATCGGAACTACGAAAAAACACTCACTTGCCATAGTCAAATCAAATGGCAAGCGAGTGTGAAGAATAAAGGTTGATGCGCGATGGGGGCAAGATAGCCTACCCGAGGGGGCGCGGCATGCTCTGCGCAGGGGGCAGGAGCCGCCGTTGCCCTACGGACGCTGGCCCATGCCACCTTCGAGGGTGACGGTCTCGCCGTTCATATACTTAAAGTCGGGGCCGCAAAGCTGAACGACCACGCGGCCGATCTCCTTCTCGACGTCGCCGTAGTGGCCCGCCGGCGGCATGTGGACGTTGGCCTTGAACGCCTCGGGGTAAGCATCCTGGAAGTTCTCGAGCGCAGCAGTCCAGGCAAGCGGGCACACGATGTTGACGTTGATGCCGTCGGGGCCCCACTCGTTGGCGGCGACGCGGGTCAGGCCGCGGATGCCCTCCTTGGCAGCGGCGTAGCTGCACTGGCCATAGTTGCCAAACAGGCCGGCACCCGAAGCAAAGTTGACCACGGAACCCTTGGTCTCCTTCAGGTGCGGATAGGCCTTCTGCATGTACAGATAGGTGGCGTACAGGCCGGAGTAAATGGCCAGATTAAACTGATCCATAGTGTGGTTGGCGATGGTCACACCCGAGGCGCTGGCCTGAGCGTTGTTGACGACGGCGTCGATGCGGCCGAACTCCTCGATGGCCTTGTCGATGACGTTCTGGACGACGGCCTCGTTATCCTGACCAGCCGAGACATCAGCTTGAACAGGCAGGACCTTGACGCCGTACTCGGCCTCGAGAGACTCCTTGGCAGCCTCGAGCTTAGCAACGTTACGACCGGTGATAACGAGGTTCGCGCCCTCTTTGGCAAAAGCGATATCGATACCGTAGCCGATGGAGCCAGCAGAGCCGTCCTTAAGCGTGGCCTTGCCGCCGCCGGTGATGATCACGGTCTTACCAGTGAAAAGTCCCATACGAAGTCCTTTCAAATCGCGACGGGCGTACCCGCCGACTTCGCGCATCCAAATAAACGCGCCAAAAGCTGAGATGCAACTTTAGCGTGTTCAAGCGAAAATAAAAGACCGCGGTAGGCAAACGGCACCACGTCGTTCGGCGAAGGGATTATCAACTACAACCTGGATAACGTGGCCGAGTTGTTGCTATCGACGCGAGACATCGAACACGTTTTGAAACTTTGCTGCGGCGCGCGAGATGTCGGCGCGAGACTCTATCATAGGGTGACAAACAACGATGAGGAGCACATGCCTATGACAGACGAGCTGGACCCCCAGACTCAACAGCATATTGATGATTCCGCAGGCACCATTAACGACTGCGATACTTCTACCAGCAGCGATGGCGGCATTGACGCCGCTGTCGAGGAGGCTTCTGCCGCCGCAGACGAGGCCGCAGACGCAAATGTCGCCGCAGAGCAAGACAATAAAGATCAGCCAGAGCAGCCGGACCCGAGCGATACTGAACTCAAGGCTGAGAACGCTCCGCAAGCAGCGGGCCCCATCGAGGTGTCTTCGGAAGAAGAGCTCGACGCCGTCATGGACTCCATGATGGATGCCGTCAAAGCGATGAAGGACGCTGTCGCCGATGCCGATGTCGACGCCGAGGAGGAGGAAGCCGCCGAGGCTGCCTCGACGTTTGTGCCCGGCGAGACCCCGGTTGCCGACCAGGGCAGCACCATGCCCTCGTTCCTGCAACTCGAGCACCCCACGATCGGCGCCGACGCGGTCGACCCGCACGCAGCGGGCTTTTCCGTGATCGAAGGCGGCACCGGCAATATTGCCGCGCCGCAGACTGCCGATACGAATGCCGCCGAGGCCGCGCATCCGACCACCTCGCATGCTCCCGCCACGAGCCGAGACCTGGGGAGCGCCGTCTCAAACACCGCTAACGCCGTGGGCACTTTTATCACCCAGGGCGCGTCGGCCATGCGCGAGATGAACGCCGCCAAGAAGGCACTCGCCGATGCCCGCGCCCACCTGTCCGAGCTTGAGCAGCGCATCGCCGACCAGGTAGAGGAGCTCGAGACGCGCCGGGACATCGCAGGCCGCTACGATCAGATCATCGCCGATCAACGCCAGGCGATTGCCACGGCACAAAAGACCGCTGCGGCAGCTGATATTAACCGTGATGCCCATGCCGCCAAAGCGACGGAGCTCAAGGGCCAGCTCGAGCAAATGAAGGCAGAGGACGATGCGACCGAGCTCCGCCTGAAGGCTGCACTCGACGCCGCGGAAGCCCGCGAGGCGAGCTCGCGCGAGACCGGCAACCGCCTCGTTCGTCGCCTTGAGGATTCCAAGCGCATCCGCGACAAAGTGAAGGCTGAGCGCGATGCCGGTGTCGCCGCCGCACGACAAACTGCCGATGCTACGCGCTCACAGCTCGAGACCTTGCGTCGCGAGTATGCCGAGCTGCAGCGCAACCCTTCGGCAAATCCCGCCAATTACACCGTGCGCACCAGCGAGTTGTCTATGCAAATCTCCGACGCTGCCGACGCCCTCCGCAAGGCCGAGGAAGAAATTCCGCGCGTGACCGCCGATCTTGAGCATTCACTTGCCGCCGCCGAGCAGGCCGTCGAGCAGGCCCAGGCCCCCATCGCCGACGCTAAACGCGCACACCAGGCCGTAACGGCTGAGGCAGATGCCGCGCGCGACGAGCTGCAGTCCGCAAAAACTGCCGCCGCGACGCGCCAGCGCGAGCTGCGCGAAAAGATCGCCACGCAGGACAAGGCACGCCGCGAGCAAGAGCAGGCCATCGCAAACGCCCGGGCAGATGCCGCGCATGCGCAGTCGATTATCGAGCAGGCGACCGAGGTGCACGACCATCCCGAGATCACCGAATCGCTCGCCGGATCCTTGGCACGCGACAAGGCCGAGCATACCGAGACCGAGCGCGAAGTTGCCCAACTCGAGGCCACCGAAGACGACGTGCGCAAGCGGACCCGCGACTCACGCGTCAAATTCACCGGAGCCATCGCCTGTATCATTGCCGCAATCCTTGCGATCATCGCAATCTGGCTGTTCGCAAGCAAGTAGTCGTTTAAGAACGTCCCCAATGACTACAAAGGGGTCAGGTTAACATGCACCAACCTGGTGCAAAGTAACCTGACCCCTTTGCACCAATCTCTTGACAATCAAAGAAATGCCGATGTTATGGCAGAGTCAGCGAGCGGGTCGCATTTGAGGCAAGGTGACGTGAAACGAAAGGGCGCTGACCTTCTGGTCGCGCCCTTGAAGTTGAACGTCAGATTGTCCAAATGCGGCCCGCGCAGCGTCAACTGGTTACGCGGTTTGGTAAAACCGCGTAACTACAAAATGAGCATTGCGTCACCAAAGCTGAAGAAGCGGTAGCGCTCCTCGATGGCGGCGGCGTAGGCATCCATGATCTGGTCGCGGGTGGCAAGCGCGCTCACGAGCATCATGAGCGTAGAGCGCGGCACGTGGAAGTTCGTGATCAGCGCGTCGACCACGTGATAGGTCGAGCCGGGCATAAGGTAGAGCTGCGTTGTCGCGTTCTCGCGCACCACGATGTCACCGCGGCCGAGCGTGTCGGCGCCGTCCTCGCGGCCTTCAAAATAGCGCGCTGTCACGGCCGGATCGGACACCGGCGCGTCCGCGTCAAACGCGCTCTCGAGCGAGCGCACTGCGGTGGTGCCGACGGCGATGACGCGATGTCCTTCGGCCTTCGCCTTATGCACGGCGTCGACAACCTCCTGCGACACGTGGTAGCGCTCGGTGTGCATGACGTGCTGCGTGGGGTCGTCCTCCTCCACCAGACGGAAGGTATCGATGCCGACCTCGAGTTCGACAGCGGCAAACTTCGCGCCCTTGGCCTCGATAGCCGCCATGAGCTCGGGTGTGAAGTGCAGGCCCGCCGTGGGAGCAGCGGCCGAATGCTCCTCCTTCATGGCGTACACGGTCTGGTACTTCTCGGGGTCGCCCTCGTAGTCGGTAATGTAGGGCGGTAGTGGCACATGGCCGGCGGCATGAATAGCCTCATCAAGCGTGCGCGGCTCGCCAGTGGCATTGCAACCGGCCGGCTCAAAGCGCACCAGACGGCCGCCGCGACTGTCGGTGACAAAGTCGACGATCTCGGCCGTCAGCACCACGGGAGCCCCCTCGGGCTCATGGGCGCCACCGGCACGATACTCGATCTGAGCGCCGGGCTTCAAACGCTTCCCCGGCTTGACCAGACACTCCCAAACGTGGCCCAGCGGATCCACGTCCTCGCGGCGCTTGAGCAGCAGCGTCTCGACCACGCCGCCCGAGCCGGCCTTGCGGCCGATCAGACGGGCCGGCATCACGCGCGTCTGGTTGATGACGAGCACGTCGCCCGGCTCGATGTAGTCGATGACGTCACGGAAGATGCGGTGCTCGACGGTGCCGCCGTGCTCCAGCGGCGTCCCCGCATCGGAACCCTTGCGGTCAACCACCAGCAGACGACAGGAGTCGCGCGGCTCGACGGGCGCCTGGGCGATGAGCTCTTCGGGCAGGTTGTAATCAAAATCATCGGTACGCATAGACACGTCAGATTCTCCTTATGTAGGTAAAGTCCGCTCTACATCCTAGCAGGCTGCCAGCTCAAAAGAACTACTTTTTGGACGCTTTGCGCTCGTCGCGGATGCGGGCGCGGTCCATAGCCGCCTCGACGGCCGAGAATCGGCAGCCGCAGTAGTTCTGCCGATACATGCCCAGCTCGCGCGAACGGCGCGTGGCCTCGGGATAATACGGACGAAAATCGCGAATGACCGGTGTGAGCCCACAGGCGGCAGTCAAACGCTCAAGCACTTCATTGCAGGTATCGAACAGCTGATACGGCGAGACGGCGAGCGTCGTACCCACAAATTCAAACCCGTGCTCCTGGGCCACGCGGCATGCCTCGGCCAGACGCAGGGCATAGCACGCACGACAGCGACGGGGTCGATCGGCGCCCAACGGGGCCACACCGGCCTCCCAGCGCTCGCGGTCCTCGCCTGCCTCAATGAGCTCGATGCCGCCGTCGGTACACCACCGGCGCAGCTCGTCCAGGCGGCGCTGCCATTCATCGCGCGGCTGAATATTGGGGTTGGTCCAGCAAATCGTGGGCTCAAACCCCTCCTCGCGCAGCAGGCGAACCGGCTCAAGCGAGCATGGTGCACAGCAGGCGTGCAACAACAACGACTTCATGGACATCTCCTCTCCCACAATGATTTTTCTGGGACGGGGATTAAATAATCATTAGGTACACAATGATTATTTAATCCCCGTCCCAGATAAATCATCCCAAAAAGACTACCTTGCGAAAAAGCGCACGCCAAAGGACGTGTCCTCGCAGGCGACGATACGGCGGTCGCGCAAAATGGTCCGCACGTAATACCAGTCGCCCACACACCCCGAAAGATGCAAGCCTGCCGCCAGGTAACACAGCAGCGGATAGCCCGAAAACGCAAAGCCCAAGGCAAACGCTGTCGTCACAACAACCGTCGGCGCCAGGCAAACCGCCACATACCGCCGGCGCGAATACACAACGCCCTCGGCGCAGGCATAGATCATAGCCGTCTCGCGATTCGCCCCAAAGGTCACCTGCGCGCCCGCAGGCGCCAGCAGCTTAAAGAACACGCCATGCACAAGCTCGTGCGCGGCAAAAGACGCCGCCGAAACCGCAGCAAAGCCGACTATCCAGCCCACGACCGCCGTCCAGCCGCCCGCATCGGCAGCATCCAGGTCAACGGGCCCGCCCAGCAGCATAAACACCGGCACCAGGCACACGGCAAACACACCGACTACGACCATCCCCCACACGAAGCAAGCGTGCAGGAAATCCTCGTCTTCAAACGCATGTATGTTGGAAATCTCATTCATAGCATCTTAGGATAGCGCCCCTGCCACGCACCCGTCCGCATGTGCGATAATGTCGAACGATATGCACGAATTGACCACCGCGCCGCCGCGCCCCGCGCCCGGCCGCGCCCCCACCATATGCGAAGGAGTCCCATGGCATCCAAATACTCCATGAACGACCGTCCCAGCTGGCCGCGCCGCGCCATCGTTACCGCCGGCGAGCCCTACGGCAACAAGGGCCTGCACTTTGGCCACGTTGGTGGCGTCTTTGTCCCGGCCGACTTCTTCGCCCGCTTCCTTCGCGACCGCCTGGGCCGCGAGAACGTCATCTTCACCTCGGGCACCGACTGCTACGGCTCGCCCATCATGGAAAGCTACCGCAAGCTCAAGGAGAACGAGGGCTACGACAAGTCCATTCGCGAATACGTCGAGTCCAACCACTCCCGCCAGGCCGCGACCCTCAACAATTACAACATCAGCTGCGACGTCTACGGCGGCTCGGGCCTTGAGCCAGCGGCCCAGATCCACAACGAGGTGACCGCCGAGATTATCGAGCGCCTGCACGAGCAGGGCACCATCTCCAAGCGCTCTACCCTGCAGTTCTACGACGCCAAGGCCGGCACGTTCCTCAACGGTCGCCAGGTCATCGGCCGCTGCCCCATCCAAGGTTGCAAGTCCGAGAAGGCTTATGCCGACGAGTGCGATCTGGGCCACCAGTTTGAGCCCGAGGAGCTCATCGCACCCAAGAGCCAGCTCACCGGCGAGGTGCCCGAGCTGCGCCCGGTCGACAACCTCTACTTTGACCTGCCCGCCTACCTCGACTTTATGAAGACCTACACCGCCAAGCTCTCCCAGAACCCGCAGGTTCGCTCCGTGGTCTCCAAGACCATGGAGGAGTGGCTGCTGCCGGCTCAGCTCTACATCCAGAACAAGTTCCGCGAGGCCTTCGACGCCGTCGAGGACCAACTCCCTGAGCACACTGTGCTGGAGCCCGAGGGCAACAAGAGCAGCTTTACCGTCACCTTCCCCAGCTGGAAGGAGCGCGACGACGCCCACACGGTGCTCGCCAACGGCGGCGTGCGCTTCCGCAGCGGCAAAGCGCTTGTGCCCTTCCGCATCACTGGCAACATCGACTGGGGCGTTCCGGTGCCCGAGGTCGACGGCGTCTCCGACGTCACCTGCTGGTGTTGGCCCGAGAGCCTGTGGGCGCCCATCAGCTATACGCGTACCGTGCTCGCGCGCGATGCCAAGGCCGCCGGCGTGACCGAGGGCGTCGCCGCCCAGGATGCCGCCCTCATGGGTGAGCCCGCTGCCGATTCCACGCAGGTACCCGCACCCGCCTACCAGCACAGCTCGCTCGACTGGCGCGACTGGTGGTGCTCGGACGACGCACAGATCTACCAGTTTATCGGTCAGGACAACATCTACTTCTACTGCATCGCGCAGACCGCCATGTGGGAGGCCCTGGGCTGGGACCTTACGCAGAGCACCGTCAGCGCCTGCTATCACCTGCTCTACATGGGCAAAAAGGCCAGCTCATCCTCGCAGACACCTCCCCCGCCGGCAGACGACCTGCTCAACCACTACACCTGCGAGCAGATGCGCGCGCATTGGCTGTCGCTCGGCCTGTCCGAGAAGCCGGTGAGCTTTAGTCCCAAGGCATACGACACGCGCGTGACCGGCAAGGACAAGGACGGCAACGAGGTGCGTGCCTGCGACGACAAGCGCGTCATCGATCCGGCCCTAAAGGAGAGCGCCCTTTTGACCGGCGTCTTCAACCGCCTGGCCCGCAGCTGCTTCTACGGCGTCGCCATCAAGGAGGGCGACGAGAGCCCCTACCGCAACGGCTGCATCCCCGCCGGCGCCGCCTCCGCCACCGTGGTCGAAGCCGCCCAGCAGGCAGCCCTCGCCTTTGAGCAGGCCATGTACAAGTTCGAGACGCACCGCGCGCTCGCCGCGTGCGATGACTACCTGCGTGCCGCCAACAAGCGCTGGAGCGATGCCTCCAAGGCCGCCAACAAGCTCGAGGGCGAGCCAGCCAACACCGCCATGACGCAGGCCCTCGTCGATGCCTTTACCGAGCTGCGCGTGGCAACCGTGCTCATGCACGGTATCGTCCCGGCCGGCTGCGAGCTCATCTGCGAGTACTTCGATGTCGATCCGGTCGCCTTCTTTAGCTGGGATAACATCTTTGCCTCCACGGATGAGTTTGTGGAGAGCCTAGGCGAGAAGCCCGGCGAGCACCGCGTGAAGCCGCTGCCCCCGCGCTTCGACTTCTTCAGCAAGCACGAGAGCCAGTACTAGGCAATCGCAACGCGCCCGGGAATGATTATTCTGGGACGGGGATTAAAAAATCATTCCCGGGCGCCACAGTACAGTCTTTTTGGGACGGGGCTATTTTGACTACTTTTGACACTGGTCGGCCAAAATACCTGCGACAACAGCAAAGTAGCTAAAATAGCCCCATCCCAAAAAGACTGATCGGGGATCGTTGAATGATTTTTTAATCCCCGTCCCAGAATAATCATTTAGGTGGAAGGAAAGACGTATGTCCAAGCCGCGTCGTCGTAAGCAGAAGAAGCAACCTAAGCCCGAGCTCAAGCTCAGGCAGTTTGCTGCTACCGAGCTCTCCGACCAGCTTGCCGCCCAACACTCCGCCGCCGACCTGCCGCGCTTTATGGTCGACACGGTCGCCGGCGCCTATGCGCCCGCCGATGCCGAGCTCTTGATCGAAGGCTTTGGCGCCGCAGCCACGCGCCCGGTCACGCTGCGCGCCAACACGCTCAAGGCGACCGCCGAGGACATCGCCGCCGCACTCGACGAGGCCGGCATCGCGCACCAAACCGTTACCTGGTACCGGGATGCCTTCATTCTGCCCGAGGCCCAGGTTTCCGACCTATGGGACCTCGACATCTACCACGACGGCAAGATCTACTTGCAAAGTCTGTCGTCCATGATGCCGCCGTTGGTCCTGGGCGCCCAGGCAGGCGAGGACATCCTGGACATGTGCGCAGCCCCTGGCGGTAAGACGACGCAGATCGCCGCCCTCACCCAGGGCCAGGCGCACCTTACCGCCTGCGAGATGAGCATTCCCCGCGCCGAGAAGCTCGAAGCCAACCTCCACCGCCAAGGCGCAAAAAACGTGCCCGTCATGCGCATCGACGCACGCGAGCTTGACGAGTTCTTCCGCTTTGACCGCATCCTGCTCGACGCCCCCTGCACCGGCACGGGCACCGTCATCAGCGGCAACGAAAAGAGCTTGCGCGGCCTCACCGAGCAGCTGCTCTTCAAGTGCGCCCGCTCGCAGCGCGCGCTTCTGGACCGCGCCATGGGGGCCCTCAAACCGGGCGGCACGCTCGTCTATTCGACATGTTCGATCTTGCCGCAGGAAAACGAGGACGCCCTGCAAGAGGCCATCGACAAGCACATGGACTGCGAGCTCATCCCCCTCGACGGAACGCCGAGCGAAAGCGAAGCGCGTCGCGCCCAGGATACCGGCGACAAGCCGCGCATCGAGTCCAACGCCCTTACCGAGGCCATCGCCGCGGGCCACGTCTCGTCCATTGCCAACGGCATGCCCGGCACGCTGACCATTCCGCCCAGTCGCGACGTTGAGGGCTTCTATATCGCCCTGGTCCGAAAACGCAGCTAGCGCACGGATTCAAAACTCAACAAGCTATCGCCGTGCGCGCCTGTCCTGCTGGTCACGGTGCTGCTTAAGTGCCTCGCGTTCCTTGCGCTCGGCTCTTTTGCCCCTAATGGCCGTGACCACCAAGTAGATGACCGCGGCGGCAACGATTGCGCCCACACACAGGCCAATCGAGCCCAACATTGCTGTGAATTCCATACCGCGTCACCTCTCTATTAAACGGGACATTCAAGATAGCACCTCAATACCCGCCACCACAGCTCCTTCACGTTCACTGGCCCTTCGGTCTAACGGATAGCGCGGCGGGGAAAAATCAACTTATCAAACGATTTAGTCAGCACAACGCCGCCGACACCCCTCCGGCCACCATCGCATAGAATCGAGCCCCCATGGATACTCTCAACGACCTAAACGAGCGCGTCGACGCCTTCGTCGGTACCAGCTCCTTCGATACGCCGGCCACGGCAAACGACCAAGCCCCCATCGATGTTCCCGCCGAGGTCCACGAGGACATCGTTGCCTCGGTCGATTTTTCCGAGGTCGAGCTCGCAGACGAGTTCACCGAGCCCCAGGTAGCCGTGACCCCCAACGGACTGCTCCCCATGGAGCCGCTACCCATCGATGGACGCCTGCGCAAGGCGGCCCTCCGCATGCCCGACGAGATCGAGGAGGCCAGCGGCTTTACGCTCTTCGGTCGTCGCATCAAGTCGCTCATCTACACCACCGACGTCGCGGTCATCCGCAACTCCAACGCCGATGCCGTCTTTGCCGTTTACCCCTTCACGCCACAGCCGGCCATTACGCAGGCACTGTTGACCGTTGCCGAGTGCCCAGTCTTTGTCGGCGTGGGCGGCGGGACTACGACCGGTAAGCGCTCCGTACAGATGGCAGCTGTCTCCGAGATGCAGGGCGCGGCGGGCTGCGTGGTCAATTCCCCCGCCACTGCCGAGATGGTCGAGCACATCACCAACATCGCCGACATCCCCGTCATCGCCACGGTCGTACGTTGCGACGATGATGCGCATGCCAAGGTGCGCGCCGGAGCCAAGGTCCTCAACATCGCGGCCGGCAAGAACACGCCGCAGGTTCTACGTGAACTGCGCGAGCACTATCCCAACCTGCCGCTCATCGCACCGGGCGGCAAAACACCCGAGAGCATCCGCGAGACCATCGCCGCCGGTGCCAACGCCATCATTTGGACACCGCCTTCGGCCCAGCAGCTGCAGGCCGACATGATGCAGCGCTACCGCAAGATGAAAGAAGACGCCACGCCCGTCATCTCGCGCGACGATGTGCCCATTATCGACCAGGTTGCCGCTGCCGAGGTCAGTCAGGTCGAGAACATGAATCCCGACGTGCCGATTCCCGACGAGGTTATCGAGCGCGTCGCATCCATCCACGAGCGCGTTGAGGAGCGCCGCGCCAACCGCGGCCTCAAGCCATCGCTCCACGGCTTCTTCTTCCGCGGCAAGAAGCACTAACCCCAACAGCAAGGCCCGCCCCACAAACGTGAGGCGGGCCGCTTTCGTTTGAGCAATCATGCGGCGACGTGATGGGCCAAGTTAATCCACGCGCTTGTCGCCCATAAAGAAGAGCGCCACCGTACCAGGTCCGGTGTGCGAACCGATCAGAGCACCGATGTTATTGATCTCAATCTTGCCTTTGAGCTGCGGAACCTGTTCCTCAATCAGTGCCGCAACGGCCTCGGCATCCCCGCGACACGCCGAATGGGACAAGACGCACTTACCCGAATAATCCGCTCCGTTCTGCACGTGTGCCATCATGGTCTTAGCCATCTCGGAAATCGCGCGCTTCTTAGTGCGGATCTTCTCACGTGGCGACAGCCTACCCTCGCAATCGACGGTCATAAGCGGGCAAATCTTGAGCGCCGTGCCGATAATCGCGCTCGCGGCCGAAATGCGACCGCCGCGCAGGTAGCTCGACAGATCGGTCGAGAAGAACCAATGGTGAAGGTTGAGTTTATGCTCCTCAATCCAAGCGGCCGTCTCGTCGAGCGAAGCGCCGCTATCGCGAACGTCGGCGGCACATTCCGCCAGCAGGCCAAAGCCCGAAGACGCCGCCAACGAATCGACGACACGCACCTTGCCGCCCTGGGGATAGCGATCCGCGAGCATCTGCGCCGCAACGCAGGCCGATCCATACGTGCCAGAAATACCCGATGACAACGTCAGGTGCAGTACGTCTTTACCCTCGGCAACGAACGGCTCCCAAAACTCCTCGTACTCACCCACGCTCACCTGAGATGTCTTGGGCATGGCGCCCGCGGCAATCTGGGCAAAAAACTCGTCCGGCGTAACCGACTGATACAGATCGTCCGTATAGACAACATCGTCGATCTCGTAATGAAAACACACGACAGGGATACTGTGCGACGCAAAGAACTCACGGGTTCGGTCGGCGGCGGATTCACAGGTCAGGACAAAATCACTCATATGAGGCTCCTTACGTATTGCTACGCAAATTATCGCACAGCTAGCCTATATACGATACAAATGTCCACTATTTACCAATTCGAACCAATAATAGCGAACATCTTTACCACCATCGTCTCCACCGACCCCACGCATAAATATCTGAGAAGACACCCCCTGTCGTCTCCACTCAACCGACATATCTACCTCAACTAAATCGATTTACCAGACCGTTCAGCCAACAATTCAGCAGCTGGCGCAAAATCGAAACAAAAGCGGCGCATACTGATAAACATTTAACGCTGTTTATCAGTTTTACCAACCCCATCGGAAGGTGTTTCATGGTCGCATTCGATCGCAATCCGCAAGATTTCAAGTATCTGCGCCTGCTATCGAGACAGTTCCCCACCGAACAATCCGCATTTACCGAAATTATCAACCTCTCGGCCATCCTCAACCTACCCAAGGGCACCGAGCATTTTATGAGCGACGTGCACGGCGAGTATGAAGCCTTTATGCACATCCTCAACAACTGCTCGGGCGTCGTGCGCGAGCATGTCGACGAGATTTTTGGCGAGACGCTCTCCTTTGACGAGAAGGGCGAGCTGTGCACGCTCATCTACTACCCGCGCGAGAAGATCAACCTGGTCCGCAGGCATCGCGAGGACTCGCCCGCCTGGTACAAGACGATGCTTGACCAGCTCATCATGGTCGCTCGCTCGCTTTCAAGCCGCTACACGCGCTCCAAGGTGCGCAAGGCCATCCCGCGCGACTATGCCTACATCATTGATGAGCTGCTGCACACGCATCCGGACGAGAACAACTATCGTGTGCGCTATCACGAGCGCATCGTGGAGTCCATCCTAGAGACCGCAAGCGCCGACGACTTTTTCGAGTCGCTCGCCTCTCTCATCAAGCGCCTGGCCGTCGACCACCTGCACCTGGTAGGCGATATCTTCGACCGTGGCGGCGGCGCCGCCAAGATTGTGGACCGCCTGCTCACCTACCATTCGCTCGACATCCAGTGGGGCAACCACGACCTGCTGTGGATGGGCGCTGCGGCCGGTGAGCCCGCCTGCATCGCCACGGTGCTGCGCAACAACCTGCGCTACGACAATTACGAGATCCTCGAGAACGACTACGGTATCTCGCTGCGCGAGCTTGTCGCCTTTGCCGATGCCACCTACACCGCCGGTGAGTCCATCACCCCGCTGATCAAGGCCATCAACGTGCTGCTCTTTAAACTCGAGGGCCAGATTATCCAGCGTCACCCCGAGTTCGACATGGCCGACCGCCTGCTGCTCGACAAGATTGACCACGACACCGGCACGGTCACGCTCGCCGACGGCAGCGTGTGGCCGCTCACGACCAACGACTTCCCCACTGTCGACCCGACGGACCCCTACACGCTCACGTCCCAGGAGCAACATATCATCGACAAGCTCGTGTCCGAGTTTGTCACCGCCGATCACCTGCATCGACATATCGATTTCCTCTACACCCACGGCTCGATGTACAAGGCCACCAACGGCAACCTACTGTTCCATGGATGCGTGCCGCTCAACGAGGATGGTACCTTTAGCAGCATGAACTGCCTGGGCACCTGGCACGCAGGCCGCGATTATCTCGATTTTTGCGACCGCATCGCCCGCCGCGCCTGGCGCGTGGGCGACCGCGACGCCCTCGACTGGATGTGGTACCTGTGGATCGGCTTTAACTCACCCGCCAGCGGACGCTTGGTGCGTACCTTTGAGCGCGCCTATATCGCCGATAAGAGCACCTGGGTCGAGCCGATGGACCCGTACTTTACGCTTACCAAGTCGCCCTCGGTCTGCGACGACATCATGCGCGAGTTCGGCGTTACCCCCATGGCATGTTCGCCGACCGGCCACATCATCAACGGCCACACGCCCGTCAAGACCACCGAGGGCGAGCAGCCCATCCGCGCCGAGGGCAAGCTACTGGTCATCGATGGCGGCTTCTGCCGCGCCTACCATCCCAAGACGGGCATCGCCGGCTACACGCTCATCTCGAGCTCGCGCGGATGCCGCCTCAAGTTGCACCAGGCCTTTACCACTGTTGCCGAGGCGCTCACCCGCAACATCGATATCGAGAGCGAGACCAACCGCTTTGACGAGGCCGACCGGCGCCGCATGGTGAGCGACACCGATACCGGTGCCAAGATCCGCAGCCAGATCCAGGACCTACGCCAACTGCTTGATGCATATAGAAACGGTGCTATCGAGGAGCACGTCTAGCTCCACCCGCGGGGATTGGCTAAACTTGCTGAGTTCGTCATCCCCGCAGCGCTCCGGCGCACCCTAAGGCAGGTACCATGCAAAAGCTCCTTGCGCAGATCATGAAGTTTGGCGTCGTCGGCGTCGTCGCCACCGTCATCGACTTTGGCATCATGAATCTGCTCCACTACGGTCTGGGCCTTAACATCCTGATCGCCAATACCAGCGGCTTTATCGTCTCGCTCATCTTTAACTACGTCGCGAGCATGAAGTACGTATTTGCGCACAAGGAGGGTATGAGCCGCCGCCGCGAGTTCATCATCTTTGTCGTGCTGTCCGTGATTGGCCTGGTGCTCAACGACGGTATCGTGCTGGCGCTCAACGCCGGCCTAGGACTCGAGGCCAATATCGCCAAGATCTGCGCCACCGCGCTTGTTATGGTCTACAACTTTGTGACCCGCAAGATCTTCCTGGAGGGCGACGAGACCAAGTAGCTCGACTTTCCCGCACAGCTACGGGGCCCGTGAGCGACACGCACCGAGTGAGGCGCTGTGCGCGGGCATCATTCGTTTACGGGTAAATTTGGCACGTTTGCGGATTGTCTCTTGCATATTTGGCGAGTTCGTATAGTTCTTGGCAAAGCCCTTACGTTTCCCTTGCAAAAGCTCTAAAGTATCCTCTGCTCGATTTATCAACGCATTGGATGTGATTACGTGCGCAAGGCACTGGCACAACCTCATACCAAGCAGTTCCTCAAGTTCGCTGTCGTGGGACTCATCTCCTTTGGCATCGACTGGGGCATGCTCATTGCGCTCGTCGAGCTATTCCACCTCGACTTTTTGATGAGCACCACGATCTCGTTTGTCACGTCCGTCGTGGTTAACTATTGGCTCAGCATGAAGTACGTGTTCGACCACCGTGAGGGCATGAGCCGCAAGCGCGAGTTCACGATTTTCACCATCCTGTCGGTGATTGGTTTGGGCCTCAACGACCTGTACATGTTTGTGGGCGTCACGTTTTTGAGCATCGGCTACCAGGCAATGAAGGCCATCGCCACGTTCCTGGTCACCTGGTACAACTACTTTAGCCGTCGCTTGTTCCTCGAGGGCGCTCAGTCGTAGTTTGTTCGACATTTGCTTGAAGGTATAACCGGTTGGAATTCTCGTTCCAACCGGTTTTTTGTTTGCAGAGTTTGCCGAGGAGGGCGTACGACGTGGGCTACAGCGTCGGAGTGGGACGCAGTTTCCCCGGGAGCGCTGTTCCGGAAAATGCATCCCGGAATACCGCCCCAAAGCGGAACGCAGTTTCCCAATGGAGGACGCTGCGGAAAGCACGTCCCGGAATCGGCGCCCGAAACGGGCTGCACTTTCTCTGTAGGCGCCGATACGGAAAGTGCATCCCAGAATCAGCCTCCAATGCGGGACACGGTTTCCGGTTGAGGCACGATCGAGAAACGATATCCCGTTCTAGGCAAATCAACCGATCGGCAACCCCTCAGCCCCCCTACGAAACAAAACGGGCGGCTCGGATGTTTGTCCGAACCGCCCGTCTGGCGCACTATGTTGAGGCATTTAGCCCGTTACGTAGTACCAAACGACGTTGTCGCCATTGGAGAGAACGTAGTTACTGCACGCCGTCATGGGCGTCACACCGTTAACGGAGTACATCCAACCGCTCGTGCTGCCATGCTCCTTCTCGGCCAGACCGCCAATGGCGGCGACATACGTGCCGTACGATGAGCCGTGCGCATTCACGGAAAGGCCTAGGGCGCACAGGGCATCGTAGACCGTAGCGCCCTCGTTAAAGGTGAAGGTGCCACCAGAAGACACAGGATTGCCCACGGCGCTCGATGTGACCGAAACCGTCACCGTAACGTAGTTGGACTCCTGCGAGCCGCCCTGTCCGCCCGAGGAGGCGTTTCCACCATTAGAGGATGAGGCTCCATCAGACGACTGGCCACCGCCCGAAGAAGCACCGCCAGACACATTGGAAGTATCACCGGCTCCCGTATTTTGGGCAGCGGATTTACCGCCAGACTTCTTGCCATCCTTGCCTTCGGAGTTCTTGCTATCCGAGTTTTTGTCCGATTCCTTGTCCGAAGACTCGGAATCGTCCTTGGCATCGTTCGAACCCTTGGGCTCGTCTTTTGCATCATTCGATGACTTGGAGTCCTCGGAACTGGCCTCGCCCGAAGTCGTAGTCGAGCCAGACGCCTTGGTGTCCTTGGCGACAACGCTCTCCCCAGTCACGGTCTCGACAATCCAATCGATGGACCAGGCACCGCTGGCGGAAGGGTGAACAAAGCCCAGCGAGACGACAATCAGCGCAATGCAGACGGCCGTCAGAGCGCCAAGCAGCGCCTTTCGCCGAGGGGCGGACGCCGCCGAAGCGGCGCCCTTTTGCTTTGCATCGTCGAGTTGGATGAACGACGATTCGGGCTGCTTGGACTCGGCGTCCTGAGGTTTATTGGACACAGCCCTCACCTACCGACGCTTGGTAAACACGAACACGCCGATGACAGCGAGACCGATTACGCCTGCCGCTACGCCGACAATGGCGAGCGGGTTGGTGCCAGTCTCCTGCTCGGAAACACTAGAGGACTTCTTAGCAGCAGTCGTGGAAGCAGCACCCGTATCGGACTTGGAATCGGACTTCTTGTCGGACTTGCTGTCCTTCTTGTCAGACTTCTTGTCAGACTTTTTCTCGTCCTTCTTATCGGACTTATCGGAGTCCTTCTTGTCGGACTTGTTGTCCTTGGTCTCGGTCTTGGTCGATACCGTCGTCTTGGTCGTCGGCTTATGACCCGGGGCGACAGCACCGCCAGTCTGCTGGCCCTTCGTGCCGGAGCCGGAGCCCGTGCCAGTGCCAGCGCCAGCGCCTGCACCGGGACCGTTGCCAGCACCACCATTGCCACCATTAGTGCCAGAACCGCCATTGCCGCCAGGGTTAACGGCATGCTTAGTCCACTTGGCAAACAGCGTCAGGTCGGTCGTTACCGGCGTACTAAAGTCATACGCCTGCGTGCAAGCCTCATCGGTATACCAACCGCCGAAGGTGTAGCCCTTGCACTGCGGCTTAGTCGAGGGCTCCGTTGCCGTCTTGCCTTCCTTCACGCGTTGAGAATCGGGCATCGCCGCATCTTGACCGTTAGCGTCGAACGTCACGGTATAGCGGTTGACCCTTTGGCCATTGCCCTTGACGGCAAACAGCTTGCCCGAGTCATTGACATAGTAGAGTGAGCCATCGGACCCGACCGAAATAGAAGCCATACAGTACTGCTGGTCGCCCGCCGCGGGCGTATAAAGCAGCTCGGCCTCGTCGTCGCCAATACGGTAGCGATAGATGCCGCCCGGGTTGTTGTTAGACGTAAAGTAGACGTACGTCTCGCCATTCTGGACAGAAACAACCGGCTGCGACTTTACATCACCGCCGGCCGAAGTCCCCTGGCGAATATAGCTGCCGTCCGCCTTGCAAATGGAATAGTCCACAGCAAGCGTCTCGGCATCAATCACTGCAAGCTGACCGTAGTGATACGTGTACTTGTTCTGATAACCGCCCATAAAGGATTCGGTCGATGCGCCTCCGACCACAATCTTGCCGTTGGCCAGCACCGGCGTCGAGGTCGAGCTGCTACCAAACGTCACCTTGCCAAGCTCGGAAAGCATTCCGTCCGTTCCAACCGAAAGCTTATGCAAAACGCCATCGGCGCTCACGACATAGGCGATCGATCCATCGACCAGCACCGTCGTGCGCACGCGCTCGGCAATCTTGAGCGACGCAACGGTCTTTCCAGTTTCGGGGTCGACCGTGCTCACCGTACCGGAATCATCTGCGATGACGCCATAATTGCCCGAGAACGCCAAGCCGGCCCAGTAGTAGCCCTTGCTGTTCTCGTTCTTATGCTGCCACATAACCTTGCCATCGGAGATGCGCACGCAGAGCAGGTAGCCGTCGCTCGAGTCGGACCAGCCGGCCGATGCCGTCCCAAAGTAGGCAAAGCCGTCACGAACCGTAATGGACGCAAGAGACTGCTGAGCACCATCGGGGCCAGCAGGCAACTCATCGGTTACCCAAACCGTCGCCAGAGTATCAACCGTCAGCGCCTGCAGGCGACCGCTCGAAAGCGGCACGAGTATCACGCCGCCGGTGTATACCATACGCGAGGTCGAATCGATCTTTGCCGCCAAAGGCGATTCGGTAACGGTCTCACCCGTGTCGACATTTTTCTTGAGCAGCTTGGAACCAACGGCCACGTAGAGGTAGTCACCGACCAGCAACGGGTCGGAAATACCCTTGTTCCATTCGTACTTGCCCTTGAGCTCGCTCACCCATTTTGCCTCAGCGTCCTTCGTGGGCACAGGAGCGTCAGTTACCTTATCGGAGCTCGTGAAGCCGGGCCAGTCGCTATCCCAGTTAGGACGTGCGGCACCCGGGTCGACAACAACACTGTCGACGCCGGGCACAGTATCGCCGGGAGCAAAAGCCCAGACGATTTTGTCGCCAGACTTGAGCACGTAATCGCTATCGAGCTGAGACCCAGGAACGCCGTTGACAAAAAACGACCAAGCGCCGGACAGCTCGGTGCCATCAAGCGGGGAGACAAGACTTTGGACGCCCCAATGGCCAAGTTGGTCGTACATTTTTGACTTTATGCCAAGGGCATCGAAGTAAGCAGCAGAGGCATCCTTAATCGACGTGCCCTTAGTAAACACCTGGGTCGACGGGCTCGTCCAACGTTGAGCCATCTCTGCCTTTTTGCCAATAATCTCCATCGTGACGGAGACCTGCTCGGGCGCGGGGTCGCCGTACTTCGAGTAGCACCAGACGACGGAGTCGCCGTCCTTGAGCGTGTAGCCGCCCGCGCCGACCTCGGAGGCGCTGCCGTTGACGAACAGCTGCCAGTACGCGCCGGTCGCCGGGTCGTAGGCGAGTGTGCGGCCGGAGTCGAAGGGCGACGTGATCGAGTTGAGCGCCCAGCCCCAGGAGCCGTTCGGGTTGTAGTCGGCCTTGAGGCCGGCCTGCTTGAACAGCTGCTCGGAGAGGTCGGCCGCGGTCGAGCCCTCCTTCAGCGTGATCTGCTGCGCGGCGGCCCACATCTGCTGGACGCCCTTGGCGTCGGTGCCGATGACGGAGCACGTGGCGGCGACATCCTGGCTCTCGGCCTTGGCAGGCTGAGCCTTGGCCTCTCCAGCAGCAGAGACAACGGCGGCGTCCTGCTTCGAGGCATCGGACGTCGATGCAGCCGTCGCCTCATTGCCGGCAGCGCTATCGTCCTCAGTCTTGCCGGTAGGGCCCGAAGCTGTCGCGGGGGCATCTTGCTCGGCAGTGTCCCCATTCGCCACCACGTCGCTCGCATTGAGGTCGGCAGCCGGGCTTGTCGCGGACTCACCAGAGCCGTTCTCGGCAGGCGGTGCCGCCTGCGCCACGGCCTCGGCAATGCCCTCGGCGCCCTCGGCCCAAAGTTGCGCCGGCGTGGCACCAAAAGCCATGGCAAAAGCCAGGAATGCCACCAGGCCGCGCTTGGCTACACCGCGTGCATTCGTGCCACGGCGATGCAACGAGGCGCGCTCGCGCTCGTCCTCAAACATATCCATTTGTCCCCCATTGTCTGTACTTGGAGCGTTGCCTTGAGGCTGCCCCACATCATCGCGCATATTGCGCTCGAGCACCCCCATCGGGGTCCCCCTTCCCTCCAGAGCCCAACGCGTACCGGCGGCATGCGCCGCGGCCGCGCGCAAGATGGGAGGCGATCCGACTTAACCTTAACGACTCGGGCACGTCGTCCGATCTGCGACGCGAACATCCCGAGCCAAGAGGAATTACGGTTACTGGTACAGCCGGGGACTTGCACCCCGATTCTCCCAAACGCGCAGGAAAACCGCGCATTCGTGCGTCTCCGCACCACCATCTAGGCCATCGATTATTACCGTCAGTATGGTATCACGCAAAGGGGCCTCGCACGCAGGCGAAGCCCAAGGTAAAAGCTATTGTTTGCGATAGGAGAATGCGGTGACGGTCGCAGCCTCTAGTGCTTGCCGCCGTGGCTGTTGCGCCAGATCTCGCGGCCCAGCATCAGCGCCAGCACCAGCGCACTCACGTAGCCCATAAAGCCAATGACAGGGATACCGAACACAACCGGCTCGATGCGCGCGTAGTACACCACCGATGAACCGATAAACAGGCCGGCGATCACAATTGCCATCGACATGCGGTCGATAATCCCGCCCAGCTGCCTCAGCGCCTTATCGCTGCTCATGATCTGCGTGTTCACCTTAAGCTGGCCGCGCGTGAGCATGCGCGACGCCAAGCCCAGATACTCGGCCGCCTCGAGCGAGCCTTTTGCCGCGCGATAGCTGCTCGCGGCGAGATCGCGCCCCATATCGCGCACGCGCGCATAGGTGCTTTTTTCGTTTTTGATATGCGTCTGGATGATTTGGATCATGTTGACGTTGGGCATGTACTCGGTCAACAGGCCCTCGAGCGTCACCATGCCGCGGGCGAACATCGTCACTACGCTCGGCAGCTCAACGTCGTTTTTGCGCGCCAGGTTTAGCAACGAGGTCAAAAACTCGCCGATATCCAGGTCCTTAAGATCGAGCCCCGCAAAGTCGGCAACGATAAAGTCCAATTCGGACAAAAAGGCCGAATGGTCGAGCTCGGCAGAATCGCCACGCGTCACGGCAAAGCGCATGAGCGAATCCTTGAGCTTAGGCACGTCGCCCTCGGCCACGGCGAAAATCATGTCCTTGACGATACCGCGGTCGTGACTCGACATGCGCCCAACCATACCCAGGTCGATAAAGTAAACGATGCCGTCCTTGAGAATGATGTTTCCTGCATGCGGGTCGGCATGGAAAAAGCCGTCATCGAGCACCTGCGTCGAATAGTCCTCGACAATCGCCGAGCCGATCTTTTCCAGGTCATAGCCCTCGGCCACCAGGCGCTCGGGATCGGCAATCGAGATGCCGTCGACGTAATCCATGACCACGACGTGCTCGGTGCACAGATCCAGATAGGACTTGGGGCACGTCACGCCATGGACGCCCTTATGGAACTCATAGAAATCGTTGAGGTTTTTGGCCTCGGCCAAAAAGTTGGTCTCCTCGCGAAACGAGGCCCACAGTTCCTCGACGACGGCGTGTAAGTCGACAAACTGATCGGTGTTGACGAACTTTGAGACGATGCGCACCACCGAGCGTATGATGTCGATGTCCTGCGCCATGACCTGCTGCGCGCCGGGGCGCTGTACCTTAACGGCCACATCCTCGCCCGTCACCAGACGAGCGCGGTGCACCTGCGCGAGCGATGCGCTGCCAAGCGGATTGGGGTCGATCGCGTCGAACATCTGTCCCAGGCGCTGGCCGTACTCCTCTTCCAGACAGCGGAGCACTACCTCATACGGTACCGGCTCTACGTCGGAGCGCAGGCGACGCAGCTCGTCGCAAAACCGCTGCGGCAAAATCTCGGAGCGGTTGGCCAGAATCTGCCCCATCTTGACGAACATGGGGCCGAGCTCTTCGAGCAGACGACGCAGGCGCACCGGTGTGAGGTTATCCCATACGCGGTACTTTTTGATCAGGCGAACGATCTGCCCAATGCGCTCACGACGACCTGCCGGCGTGAGCTGGTATTCCTCGTCCGGCGCCATCGCGTCGGGCTCTTCGGGGACCATATCGACAGCGCGCGGCTTCTTGCGGGCGCCCGAGACGGCGGCATCGACCTCATCGACAACCGCCGTCTCGTCATCCAAGGGATCTAAATTGTTGTAATCGGTGGTGGAATCTGCCATCTGCGCTGCTACTCGGCCTCTTCGGTGTCCTCTGCATCATCGGGCTCCACGGACTCGACGGGCACCGCGGTCACGTTGTCCTCGACCGCATCGACGATGTCGCGCACGTGGGCCAAAAAGGCCGTGCGCTCGGGCGCGGTCATAACACGAATGCGAGCGAGGATGAGCTCGTCGAGCACACGCTGCGCCGCGGTCTCACCCTGCATGCCCAGGCGCTCGGTGAGGTCAGAGATGGTGCCGCCCGCCTGCTCGAACATGTCGGACACACTACGGGCGATATCGGGGGCGCCGGCGTCCTTGCGGACCTGCTCGCCCTTGGTGTTGAGATCGTCGAGAACCTTCTTGCCGCCCTCGACGGCAACGGCGGCGGCACCGAAGCCCACGTTGATGGCACCGTTAACAAGCTGATCGAATTTCATAACCATGGTTGGCTCCAATCGTGAACAACTGCATTGGCCTTCTTGTACCCAAGATTGAGCGAACGACACAAAGGTGTTTTATCGCACGTTGTCGTTCATCGCGAAGGAATTCTTCATGGCGCAGCTCGTGGTGTAGAGCACCTTGCCCAACAGAGCATCGGTCTCCACGCGCACGAGCTCGGCGAAGTCCTCGTTGGCGCGCGCGAGCTCGGCGGGCACCTCTGCCTCGGGCAGCGCGGCTACGGCAGCATCGACGTCGTGCAGCTGCTTGTGGCCCATGCCGCCGACCTTCTCCTGGTAGTCCTCCACCGCACGACCGCACTCATGGAAACGGACGTCGGCCAGCGCACCGATTAGGCGGTTGGCCCAGTAGAAGTTCTCGGACGTCACGCGGGCCTGCGTGTTGGCGTAATACTCGGGCATGGTTTCGACGTTGGCGTACAGTGGCACGAGCGCGTTAAACGAGTTGGAGCCAAACGCCATCCACTGCACGGCGCGATACGCCGGCTGCGCATAGGGGCGCAGCTGCAGCACGGCAAGCTGGCTGTTGCGGTTGATGCCGATGGGACGATAGGCGCCGCGCGTGGCGGGCGTACCCTTGCTGCCGTAGCAATCGTACTCCGTGCCCTGGTAGTGGCTCGAAAGCACGTACTTGATGTCCTCGATGGTCACCTTGCGCTCGGGCACGCGGCTCCAGGGGATGTCGTCACTCTCGGGCGTGTAATCGGCGTCGGGACCGTCCCACACATCACTGGGGTTGAGGCAGCGCTGCATATACCAGGCGCGCGGCGTGTTGTAGACGTGGTCGCTGTCGCCGTGCGAGCCAAAGGCCTCGCGCGGGTTGAAGACCGTCGCCGGACCGTCGCCCTCAACGCCCAACGTCAGGTCCAGATGCCACTCGGCCATCCAGGAGCGCAGGTCGGCAGAGCACATATGATCTGCCTGGGTGCCCTCGGCATCGTCCAGGTCAAAGCTGTCGATACCCAGCTGGTTAGGCATGGTCACATAGGCGTCATCGGGCACGCGCTTGGCGATCCAGTGGTGCCCGCCGATGGTTTCGAGCCACCAGATCTCGTCAACGTCACTAAAGGCAATGCCGTTGTTCTCATAGGTGCCGTAGCGCTCGAGCAGCTCGCCCAGAATGCGCACGCCGTCGCGGGCAGACTTGGCGTACGGCAGCACCAGAGTCACCATGTCCTCCTCACCCAGACCGCCGGGCTGCGCCGGAACATAGCCGTCCTCGCCCTCGTTGCCCTTGGCGGACACGTAGTCGACAAGCGGATCAGCGCCGCGGACGCGCTCGTTGGTGGTGAGCGTCTCGGTTGCGGACATGCCCACATTGAGCTCGTTGAAGCCGGCCTCGGCCCAAATGCCATGACCCGGGACAACATCGGGGACGCTTGTATAACGCATGGGATTGTCGGGCAGCTCAACGGTCAGGTGGCTCAGGACACTCGTGTAGACACGCGGCTGCTCGTCGGGATGCACCACGCGCATGCGCTTGGGCTCAAACACCCCGTTGGACGAGTCCTCGTTGCGGGCGACAAGCGTCGACCCGTCGTAGCTCGCATTCTTACCAACCAAAATCGTTGTGCACGGCATGCGCATCCTCCTTGAGCGAAGAAATCAAACAGCAACAGTGTATCGCTTCGGCGAAAAAAGAGCGAAACCACCGCCCCGGCAGCCCCTGTGACCAAAAAATGCCAAATATGAGTACTGTCGCCAATTTAGTAGCAGCAAATTACCTTGTAATGAGTGCTGAAAATCCCCATTTGTCCAAAAGCTAGACAACGTTATTCCCCATAGGTTCAATAAATGGGCTCCCTAACGAGAATGAATATCGTTAAGGAGCCCAAAAGACGTAAAACATATGTGACTATCTTGGCAACAGTACTCAAATTTGGCGTTTTTTGACCACGTGGTGTATTGCTAACCCCTCAAACAGCCCAAAACGCCTATCTCGATGCACGCTCCGCCGCCTCGATCACGTGTTTGGCGAGGATCGCCGTCGTTACAGCGCCCACGCCACCCGGCACGGGAGTAATTGCGTTAACAATCGGCTCCGCAGCATCAAAATCGACGTCGCCGACCAGCTTGCCGGCGGCCTCGTCCCAGTTAATGCCCACATCGATGATCGTCTGGCCCTCACGAACCGCATACGCGCCAATCGTGCGCGCACGTCCAACCGCGGCAACAACAATGTCGGCAGAACGGCACTCGGCAGCCAAGTCGCGCGTATGCGTATGGCACGTCGTCACTGTGGCATTGCGAGCCGTAAACATGGCGGCAACCGGACGGCCAATCACCAGCGATCGACCGACGACCGCAACCTTGGCCCCATCCAGCTCAACGCCGTAATGGTCCAGTAACGCCAGCACGGCCTCGGCCGTGCAAGGAGCAAAGCCCTCGCCTCGCCCCGAAAGCGTGGTAAGCAGCGAGGCCGGCGTCATGGAGTCAACGTCCTTGGCGGGATCGAGTGCCGCGGCAACTGCATCCTCGTCAAGGCCGGCGGGCAGCGGGCGAAACATCAGGCAGCCGTGAACGGCCGAGTCGGCATTGATGTCCTTAATAGCCGCCAGCAGCTCATCCTGCGAAACGTCAGCAGGAAGCAAAACGCGGCGAGCCTCAATGCCAACCTTATCGCAGCGCTTGAGGGCACCGCGCTCGTAGGATAGGTCGTCCTCGCGCTCGCCCACGCGAACGATGGCCAGCGTCGGCACAACGTCGCGCTCGCGCAGAAAAGCACAACGAGCGGCAAGCTCCTCAGTCAACGCGCGGGCGACGGGAGCGCCCTTCAACAGCTCAGTCATGGCTATCCCCTCTTCCTTGCAGCGTCAGCGGCGCGGCGCGCCAGAGCATCGGCGCGCGGCAACCATGTATCGAGCAGCTCATCGCACGCCGCCTCGAGCTCCTCGGCGCGGACACGATCCTTCATAGACGTGGTGTTCGCAAAGAGCGTCAAGCTTGCACCCTGCATGGCCGCGCGGCAAAACACGGCACCGCACGCCACATCGGACAGCAGCTGGCGCGAGCCCTTGTCCGCCATGTCCTCGAGCAGCGCCAACGCGCGCCCGCAGGCATCCATGATCCGATACGGTGGCATGGCCGCCACGTGCAACGCATCTTGAATCGTCGCGGGTCGAGCCGGATCATCGCGCGGAATACCGTATGCCGCCGACACCCGGCCGTACGCACGAACGTCCTCGGCGACCAGACCCACAAGTTCCTGCGCCAGCTCGTCTGCCTGGGCAAATGCGCGCGTCAGATCGTCTGCGCGATCAGAAAGCGCGGGATTGGTCGCCCCATAGCGAGCGACCATCCCGCACAGCGAAGCGCCCAGCGCGCCTACAAAGGCGCTCGCGCTACCGCCGCCGGGAACCGGCTCACGCGCGGCAAGCGCCTCGGCAAACCCTCGGCAGGTTTTATTCATCATCTCTTGGCTCATCGAAACACCTCTGTCCACCGCGCCGGCCACCATGGGCCGCACGCATAATAAAAAAATGGGACAACGACGCCAGGAAGCGGTTGTCCCATTCATCGGTTTTATTGGAGCCCAGTCTAACCCATAAGACAAAGGCTGTCAGGAGCTCTGGCTATCGGTGTTTCCGATTGCCGGCTATAGGCACGGGCGCCTAGTCCACCTGGAACGTCGGCAGCAGCGTGTCGATAATCTTTGACCCCATATCGCGGTTTGCAGTCGAGTACTCCAAATGCGCCGTGGCAATCGTCGAATCCGTGACGATCGTCTTTTCATAAATGATCGTATCGTCCTCGCGCCACGAGACCACGTACCAGTTGTCGCCCTCTGCGGTATAGAGGTCGTCCTTGCCCGAGGTGTCTGCGTCGACGAACATCTCGTGTGCGGTTTCTTCGTTAATGTTAACGTAGCCAAACAGGTTGATTACAAAGCCCGTCTCCGGATCCTTATACCTGGCGCCGCTGCCGCTGGGAGTATCTTCCATCTCAAAGCGATTGGGAATCGACATGCTATAAGGGTGAAGGTCGTTTGTGTACGTCTGCACGTCGGTTAGGTAATCGTCCGAATCGCCCGAGCCGTAGTGTGCCGATTCGTCCTCGGGAACGGTATCGTCATCCGACGACGAAGACTCCTTGGCCTTGGACTTGTCATCCTTCTTCTTGGCAGAAGAATCTTTCTCGTCCGAAGACCCGGTATCGATCACCGAGATTTGCGTGTCGGAGCTCTTGGACCCGCTAAGCATCGCGAACGCAAACACCGTGCCGCCCCCAAGGAGTACCACGGCGGCACACGCCACCACGATGACAATCGGAGCTTTGCTCTTGGGCTTTTGAGGCGCAGGCGCGACCGGCGGCATCGATTGGGTTAGACCCGGGGCAGAGGAAGGACCAGCGCCCGTAGGCGTCGGCACGGAACCGCCAGCCAGCGACGCCCCGCAATGCGTGCAAAACATCGATCCATCGGGAACTTGCTGTCCGCATTTTTGACAGAACATCGTTCGACCTTTCGTTGTTTAGCTTTTATCAGAGCCAAGTCTAAAACCTTAAGCCGGCATCGCTGTTGCGCAACATTGGGAGAATCAACCAATCCGCACGCTTGCCCAGCGCCAGGCCCACCTTGCGGCAGGCCCGCACACGCAAACATGGGACACATGGCCCACCCTAGCGGGCCGTCCACGCGCACAGTAAAGGCAGGTAATCCATGGGCGGTTACAGATCAAGGAGGACACGACCATGAAAAAGAAGACCTTTGCGATTCTCACCCTCTGCATCAGTCTCTTTGCCGCGGTTGCCCTGGTGGGTTGCGGCGGAAGCGGTGGCACTACCGGTAGTGGCGGTGGCAGTGCAGAAAAGCTGGCCGTGGATATGAGGACCGACTTCATTTGGTTTAAAGTCGAGGTTCCCGAGGGCGTCGAGATCACCGATGTTGCCGGCGACACCGCCGACAGGGCCCAGTTTAAGTTCACCGAGATCGAGCACGCCAGCGATCGCTTCGTCCCTGTCTTCGACTCTGACAAGAACGCCGACGAGCTGTTCGACTACGAGGCCAAATGGAAGGCCAACTTTGAGTGGACCGAGAATGACCCCGTCAAGTACAACGGCAAGACTTGGCGCAACGCCTCCTATACACACTCGGGCGGCGTGACGACTGAGTACTTCACCGAAGCAGGCGGCGGCAGCGTGTAAGTGCGCATCGACAACGTCGAGGAGCACAAGGACGCCGTCGAGACCATGATGAAGTCTCTGGAATTTGCCGACGACATCGCCGAAGCCAAGACCGAAGCCATGGACGTCAAGCTCGACGATATCGAGATCAAGCGCTAAAGCTCCAACGGCATGCAGCAGCGCCGTTTTAGCTCAGCCGGGATACAAGGTGCGACTCCGTGCATCCCGTTTTTTGTGTTCAAAGGCGCCCGGTCACATCACCATATTGAGCACGTTGACGAATTCCTGGGCCTGGGGGCGGCCGCTCAGGCAAAAGACGCAGGCAGTCAACAGCCTGTTACGTAGGAAAACGTCGCGGCCCTTGATCCTGTTGACCCCCGTGATGTCCTTAAGATAGACAATCTCGGTGTGCTTACCACCAAAAGTGCTCTTCTTGAGCACCTCGATACGGTTGGGGTAGATCTTGACGTCTTTAAACCTGCCCGAACCTTTGTCCTGGAACAGCAAAGTGTTGTTATCCATGCGTGTCACTCCCGCGGGGTTCGCTAAAACTGCCTCTATGGCCACATTTTAGTCACCGCAAGGCTCCCATGCGAAGGTGCCAGACAGCACAGCAATTCGTGTCCGCGCGAGGCTTTAAACTAAATGCGATAAAGATGCATTCCACAAGAGGAAAGTGGGGCGACAGTGATGGGTGAACTGGTAAACCGTGGAGAATCGGCAATCGTGCCAGAAGTTTTTTACAAGCAGGTTTCCTCGATTCTCAACGCCGCTCGCGACAAGGCCTATACCGCCGTTAACTTTGCGATGGTTGAGGCGTATTGGGAGATCGGCAAGAGCATTGTTGATGAACAGGGCGGAGAGGAGCGCGCAGCATATGGAGAGGCATTGATTGCAGGCCTCTCCAGAAGGCTTACCGCGGATTTCGGAAGAGGCTTTGGCATCGCAAACCTTCGCAATATGCGTCAGTTCTTTCTTGCGTTTCCAATTCGCGACGCACTGCGTAGCGAATTGAGCTGGACTCATTACCGCAGGTTGATGCGCATTCCCGACCCTGATGCTCGCGCCTGGTACATGAACGAATGCGCCGATTCTCGTTGGAGCACGCGTCAGCTCGAGCGCCAGATCAACACCATGTTCCGCGAGCGCCTGCTTGCCAGCAAGGACAAGGAGGCCGTCACCCAGGAAATCCAAAAGAGCGCCCCGGCTCGTCGCCCCGAGGATATCATCCGCGACCCATATGTACTGGAGTTTTTAGGTTTCTCGGACGATACTGCGTTTCGCGAGAGCGATCTAGAGCAGGCGCTCATCACGCATCTTCAGAAGTTCCTGCTGGAGCTTGGCCGTGGTTTCGCTTTCGAAGCGCGCCAAAAGCGCATCACCTTTGATGGGCGCCATTTCTATATTGACCTTGTGTTTTACAACTATCTGATGCGCTGCTTCGTGCTCATCGACCTTAAGACCGATGACCTTACGCATCAGGACCTGGGCCAGATGCAAATGTATGTGAACTACTACACGCGCGAGCTCATGAACGAAGGCGACAATCCGCCTATAGGCATCGTGCTCTGCGCGGACAAAAGCGACTCGATTGTCGAGTACACGCTGCCCGAAGACAACGACCAAGTGTTTGCCGCCAAATACTTGCCGTATCTTCCAAGCAAGGAAGAGCTAGCGCGCGAGCTGAGTGCCGAGTACCGCGCCATCAACGAAGCGACTAATGGCGAAGCGCAAGGGTAGCAGCACGTTGCGACCGATGCCCCCGACGGCGTTTCATATCCCCCGACATAAGAGGAGCGCTCCATGACAGACAGAGCGAAAACGACACTGAGCGACTGCATCTATGGGCTCGCCGTCGGCGACGCGCTGGGCGTTCCCTACGAGTTCAGGCCCCGCGGCACGTTCGAATGCACGGACATGATCGGCTACGGCACACACGATCAGCCCGCCGGCACCTGGAGCGACGACACGTCCATGACGCTTGCTACCTGCGACTCAATTAGGGAGCTCGGTCATATCGACACCGCAGACATGCGCGACAAGTTCGTATGCTGGATTGCCCGTGGTGAGTATACGATCGACGGCGTTTTCGATTACGGCGCCACCACCGCTCGCGCCCTGCACACCGGCAAAGGAAACTCCGGCGAACGCGACAACGGCAACGGATCGCTCATGCGCATCGCGCCCCTGGCGTTCACCGATGCGACAGACGAAGAGATCGGTGAGGTCTCCGCGATTACGCACGCCCACAGAACGTCGACCGACGCATGCATCATATTTATCGAGCTGATGAGGAATGTGATGAACGGCGCGCTTCCCTCGTGGGCACTCCATCTGAAAGGCATGCCTGAGCAGGAGATCAGGTCAGGTGGCTTCGTGCGCGACACGCTTAAAGCCGCTACCTGGTGCTTTGTGAACACCAACAGCTACGAAGCCTGCGTCCTTGCCGCCGTCAACCTGGGCGACGACACCGACACCACCGCAGCCGTCGCCGGCGCCCTCGCCGGCACGGCATACGGTCTCAAAGCAATCCCGCAGGAGTGGATCGACACCCTGCGCGGAAAAGAGCTGATTGAGCAGTGTTCGTTTTAGGGCGCACGTACGATAGAAACTGACCAGGAGGCACCATGGAGAGGAAGATCGCGAATATGGACGAGCCCTTCCCTGTCAGTCTCTTGCCACCTACGATACTCGGTGACACGAACCATGTGCCACATGGTCTTATTGGCCGGATGCCGCGCAGGAACCGCGCGCCCTCACGCGAGGATGTAGTTCGCGCGGCGCGGGTTGCCCGGCGGCGGGAAACGCGGGTCGCACTGGTCCGGCCATGTCACCGCGCCCGCGTACGGTGCCGGAACCTCACGACGCAGGTGGTCATAGTAAGCCTTGTACGCACGGAACAGCTCCAGCTCCTCGACGGCGGAGACAGCGCCGACCGTATGACGGAAATCCAGGTCACAGCTCTCCCACATCCAGTACAGGATGTTCACCCACACATGCAAATGCCCGCCCCACACGATATAGCCCGGTTTCATGCGGAACGAATTCATCAGACTCACCATCGTCTCGGAAGGGCGCCCATTGTACGGCGGCATGAACGCCGGGTCGTCAGTATGGCCCAATGAGCACGTCGAAAACGCCGTGAAAGCCTTGTCAGCGGTCAGCGGGAACGGGGCACGCAGCACATGCAACACGGCATCGCGCTTATCGGGAAGCTTGCGCACGGGACGGTAGTACGTCATATATCGGGAGGAGCTGTCGTTATTGATGGAGCTCATGTCCTCAAGAATAATCCATCCATCACGCCAGCAAAAGGAGACGGGCCAATAACTTGCCGCCCACGGGATCCTCGGCTTAAGTAGCGTACCGCCAAGATCACGCCGCGCAGGAGCATCCAGACCCGATACCGCAGTCCAGAACAAAGTCAACGGAAGATCGAACTCCGCGCGGGGATGCGTACCGGGACCCTTACGAACCGTCCCCGGAATCATGCTGAACCTGCTGTCCGACCAACCCCGATTCGCCCAATGCAAAGGATTGGACGCGGGATCGTTCATCCGACGAGCCTCACGCAAACCTTCGAACACCGCGAAATACCTCCAGCCATCGCGTCACCGATCTTCGTTAATCCGCTCGTTGAGTTCATCCATCTTTTGCGAAGCTCCGCCCCCAACTCGCTGTTGTCGTCATGTCGGGCTTCTTCCACGGCCTGTTTCAGCTTCCTCATGGTCTTCACCATTCCGGGGCGAACCTCACGAGCCTCAGGTGATTTGTCTATCCCTGAGATGGTATCATTTTCGGTGGTTTGGCGCTTGTCGATCCGCTGCTGCAGAATCTGCCAAGCCTTGCCGGATTCACCTTTGCGACGGCGTTCCTCCAATTGTGATGAAATGCGAGCGTTCTCTTTATCCGTCTCCTTTTTTATTTCCGCTACTTCAGCACGAGCCTTGGCTATGTTTTCATTGGCCCGACGAAGCTGCTCCATAAAATCGTCAAATCCTTGAGAAGCCATTTCTCGTCCTTTCTCCTGTGCTCTATGCAGCAGCTATCGATCGAATTCCCTGCGCCTTATTAGACAATGCTGTCATAGAAGCAGCGCATGCAGGGAAAGTGTGTCGTGCGTTTTGTACCTCTTGGTATGCCTTTGTCAATCTATCTTTAAGATCGCAGGCCTTTCGTACAGTCATGGTCAGATCAAGGCCATCGACGAGGAGCTTAACAGCACCGACCCCGGTAAAAACCATCGCTCCGTCGGCCACCAATTTCATTATTCCCGTCGCCAAAGCGATAACGGTATCGATGGTGTCGATCGCGAGTTGCAAAGCATTCTTCGCCAAATCGATCATGCCATCGAGAGCGACCGCCAACTCATTACAAGGAGCTACGCCATCGTCGAACAACTGGGATATCGTATCGCAACAAGTCGCAAACGCATCTCCAGCTTCTCCTTGCCAAGCGTCATCTTTGGCGGTCTGCGCACAATGCGTCAGGGTATTGGACATGACGGTCAGTCCTTGGGAAAGAGCTCTCCACTGTTGCACGGATTCACTAATCTGATCCCAATCACCAAACAACGGTTTTCTGATCCAATTGTCTATGGGATTGGGCCAGCCCAAGAACTCGCACGCGGAATCGACCGCGGCAATAGCGATGTCCAATCCAGCCGTGACTTGTCGGAGCGTTTTGTTGAGTTCAACTCCCCTGTTCAGGCGAGTGAAATGGGATTTAAAACAATCCTCCGAATCTTTGATATCGTCCTTTATGAATTTCCATGGCTGGATATCATGCCGATCAATGTATTCGCCGGCTTTGTCTTTTACCGCATCGCTGATTCTTTTTCCGGATGCTCGATCGATGACTCCAAGATTAATCTTCGCGGAACGATCATTGGCCTTGTAATCAGGGGACATATCCTGAATGGCCGAGTATGGATTACCCGTCAGACTGGCTTTTACGCCAGACGTGTCTTTGATATCGCCAGGTCCATGGAATGTAACGGTCGGACCGTCATCATCGGATCCCGTCAGGCGCCATTCGTTCTCATCACCAGCAGCCATCATCATTGCATGCTGGCGCAGCACCGCGTCATTGGTAGGGTATCCTCGTCTCAGCGAATCCATGACTCACTGCCTTTCGGGGTCACGGGTTGAGTGGTGTACAGCCGCGGCTGGATGCTTGGCTTGAATACAAGGTCACCGTTATCGTCATCGTCACCCCATGAAATGACGTCACGATCCTCGAATTGCCGGCGCAATTCCTCGGCCGAACGCCCCAGCGGATCATTCTTGGCGATTTCCTGCCATGCATTGTCCACAGCCTGATCGTCGGTTTCGGATTGCCCGTATTCAGACTCGTGTCCCTCGGCATTGCCAGCGGAATCAGCAGAGTCGCCGCCGTTCTCGCCATCGCTGTCCGCTCCATTATCACTGCCGGCTCCGGCACCGCCATCTGTCTCGTCATCATCAACGCGATAGGTGAAATCCGCGTCACCATCATGGTCGAAGTCCACCGACACATAACGGCCGTCGGTATCCTCACCGAACGACAACTGGGACTTCTGCCCCTTATCGACGTGCATACTGGCATCCGCCTTGCCGTCCCCATCCGTATCGATATTGAAGTCGCCGACCTTGTCGCCGTTGCTGACGTTCCCCCACTGGTCACGACGGTTCGCGGTCAGGCCAAGCTGCGTCTGCCCGCCGTCAGCGCTCACCTGAGCATTGAGATCGACGCCATCCTTCATCTGGATGCCATAGTCCGCCTGATTGTCACCATCGCTGTCGATATCGAGTAAAGTGTCGTCCCCGGTGCTGGCATTCGTCCCGGCGCCGGTGTTGATATCGGCATCAATGTCAGTCTTTACATCAGTATTGTCCTGATACCCGATGTCTCCCGGCATTGGCTCGTCATCGTAAGGCGGAATCTGAACATTACCATTGACATCACCGGTCGTCGATGATGAAGAACCACCCTGAGCAGTAACATCGCCAATCGAGACGGAACCTCCGGCGGCGGTTACATTTGCGACACCGCCGCCACCGCCATCGCCACTACCGGTATGATGGGTGCTGAAACGGTCATTAACATCCTCAACCCGTGAAGACAACTTATTGATTTTGTCGATATTCGTCTGCTCCAGCTGATTCATCATGGACTTCGCCTCATCGACTTTTGAAGCCAGCGCGGAAAAAATCGCCGATACATTATCTGCATAATTCACCGTGCTTTGCTTGGCGCTGTTGTAGCCATCCGCAACCAGCCAGTTGAACACCCATCCAAAACTCGGATTCGGATTGTCACGGAACTTATTGGCTATTCCCGAGAACGACGCGCCCGCGTCGCGCAGCGTATCCGAAAGGTCACCGAGCGAGTCCGAATCGTAATACAAATCCTTTGCCATAATTCATCACCCCTTTCTAGAAGTTGAACATGCCCGCGATGCTGGCGTCGGTCTGCACGTAGTCGTTTTTGATTTCTTCGGTCGTGGAGCTGACCTGGCTCAGGATCTCCTTGAGCTCGGCCATGCTGACCATCCATTGCGACTGGACGTCGTAATAGGCCAGCTGCGCCTCGCCGCTCCAGCTGTTCAGCAACCCGTTGACATCGTTGCGTAGCGTATCCAATGCATCGTCGATATTGGACGCGCTGTCACTGAGCAGTTTCACCAGCTCGTCCATGTTGGACGGTTTGACCGTAATCGCAGCAGTCATATCAGTTCACTGCCCCTCTGTTCTAATCATCGGTTTTCTTGATACGGTGGCCGGCCATCGCGCCGACCGATCTGATTTCGATGTCGTCGTCTTCAAGATGAGGCGCCACGTATCCCAATCCCTGACGACGGTTTTTCGACTTGTCGGCCGCGGCGGCTCCGGGAGCCCCCATCATGCCAGGACGTCCGGCAGACATGCCCGATCCCGCGGCGGACTCCACACTTGAGGTCCGCCCCAGGCCCGCGGCCATGCCCGATATGCCGGGCACGCCACTCGGCGTCACCTGGGCATGCACCGGAACGTTCGAGAAGTATGAGCCCGCACCGCCTGAGACCCCCGCGGCGAGCGCCACACCGCCGACGGCACCACCGACCGTCATGCCGTTCATGCCGGCACCGAAGGAACCAGAGCCTGCCGGGAAACCAGTGCCGGGAACGGGACCGATCGACCCCGACATGCCGGAGTCGACATCCACGACGGGCTGCGTCGGAACGGTGATGGTCGGTCCGCTCCCCGAAGCCGGAGGAACCGGGATTCCCGGAATGCTTCCGAAACCGGGAGAGGGAATCTGCGGGTACTGCACGCCCGGATATGTGATCTGTCCACCGGGCTGGTTTGGCAAGGGGACGGGATCGTACGTCGAACCCGTGCCGCCGTCGATCGAGCCGGCATTGCCGGAACCGGAGTTTCCTGAACCGGCGCTGCCGGAGCCGGCTCCCCCGTTCCGGATGTTCTGTCTCACCTGCTCGGTCGCGTTCTCGATGTTCCGACGCTGCGCGGGGTCGCTGTCGTCGTACGAATCATAGATGTCGGGGATGCCGTCCCCGTCCGAATCGACCCACACGTCCGGCACGCCGTCCAGATTGTAGTCGTAGTAATCCGGCATCCCGTCGCCGTTCAGGTCGTATGCACCGTCACCAAGGTACGCGCCGGGGCCGGGTACACGGGAATTGGCACCTGTC
>OIXX01000216.1_pt1 | contig 43712 bp, 34 predicted proteins | sample 1588161 | NCBI WGS metagenome assembly OIXX01 (sample SAMN03283274) | human gut metagenome | biome: human-associated habitat; material: feces | host: Homo sapiens | place: Peru | collected 2012 | reverse complement strand
CCGGCCATATCGAACTCATTGCCGGTTAGCTGACCAAGCATATTGCCAAGTTCTGTCTCAGCTTGCTCGATTTGCTCGCATACATCGGAGTAGGTAGTCGAATACTTGTCGTTCAGCGCATTCACCGCTGCAATCAACTCATCAACAGCCATCTGAGGAAGCTCCTCAAGTTTGTGCTGTAATGGTTCCACCCACTTAGCAGCGAGCAAGTCATCAGCTTGCTCATCGCTTAATCCTTCAATAACGGCCCGGGTCTTTTCATCAAGCGCTGAACGGAGATTCTTAACGTTCTTTTTAACCTCACGTTCCTCATCAAACAACCGCTGCGCATTCACAAGAGCACGGTCAAAGTCGGTCTCAGGATTCTTCCCGACTGATTTCACCGCTTTTTTCAATTCAGTGGCAACGAAAGAATCTCCATCCTCGCTGACAGCATTGGTCGCGCTCTTGTCATCCTCATCCAGATTTTCGAGAACGTCAGCGATCTCGCCACTAATCTGAGTCAACCGAGATTCATATGTGGTAATTTCCGCGAGATCAGCGGTAAGTAGTTTCCTCTGCACAAGATCGAACGGCAGGATATGTCCAGCCCAGCCATCCGGCACTTCGACATCCTTACCGCCTTTCTTCTTGACAACCATGTTGGCGTCAACCTTGCGAACGGCGTCATGGCCCTCGCTCTGTATGGTTTCAAGGTCGGTGGCGATGGTCTTCTGCCAACTATCGTCAAGCACCTGATATGCCGTATAGGCATCTACGAGCGGTATATCAGTCAAACGATGTAGCAGATCATGTGCCAGAACCTCCTCTTCGGCGGCAATGCTCACGTTGGCGGCGTTACCTACCAGTTCATCACGCAGATAGGCAGGATAATTGGTGAATATCTCACGATATCGCTGGATATAGGCACTCACACCAGAATCAGCATTCACTGCCTCGCGAACATCTTGCACAGCGAGCCTGGCCGAATGGCCGTTCTCCTCAGCAAAGAGACGTTGGCGCAATCCCGGGAACACGTTCCAATACTTACCGAGCGCATCGATATCCTGCTTGGGAATGCCACCAAACATGGTGGAATACACGTCCCAACTTTCGGCACTTTCAGAGGAATCCACATATCGAGGAATATTGAGGTTGTAATCGTTCTGCCGAATCTCATCAATGCTTACCAAACGGCTGAACTTATCGACATCACGATTCTCCGTCACCGCATCCACGATGCGTTTGATATCGCTCGCACGCAGCTTGTTGTTCTTGCCGTCCTTAGCGAAATATTTGGAGGCATCCACAACAAGCACATGGTCATCGTTGCGGTGCTTGCGCAGCACCATCACGATAGTAGGAATGCCCGTGCCAAAAAAAATGTTCGCGGGCAGTCCGATGATGGCCTGAATATGGTGGTTTTCCACTAGATTCCGGCGAATAGTGCCTTCCTCACCGCCACGGAACAGCACGCCATGTGGCAACACGATGGTCATAATGCCGTCATCACGCAGGTGATAGAGATCATGCAGCAGGAAGGCATAATCAGCTTTGGACTTGGGAGCGATGCCATATTCGAAGCGGATATCTTCACCCACCTCCGGTGGCTCCCAATTCTGGGAGTAGGGAGGATTCGAGACCACGGCGTCCACAAACAGCGGCTCATAGGTCTCGTCCTTGGTTTCGTCAGTATCGAACCATGGCCAGTCACTCTTTAATGTGTCACCGTTACGGGCCACGATATTGTCTGGCAGTATGCCGCGCATGACAAGATTCATTCGCGTGAGGTTATAGGTATTTTCCTTAAGCTCCTGCGCGTAATACTTGATGTCATTCGGGTTGCCATTGCGGCGGGCCACGGCCTGACCAATATGAATCAACAACGAGCCCGAGCCACTTGTGGGGTCATAAATGTTGATTTCTTCGCGACCAGCGAGATGCCAGGCCACTATTTCGCTCATGAGCTGAGAGACTTCGCTCGGCGTGTAGAACTCGCCGGCCTTCTTACCTGCATTGGAAGCGAAGTTGCTAATCAGATATTCGTAAATGAAGCCGAGGGTATCGTAATCCTGTCGGCTGTCCATCGGAATGTCTTTGATGAGGTAGATAAGGTCGCGAGCGGCCTTGCTACGGCTTTTTTCATCGGTGCCGAGTTTAGACAGACCGGTTTGCAACGTATCGAAGATGCCGGCGAACACACGTTTACGGGCTGGATCAATGTTGCGTTCGAAAGCGGAAAGCGCGTCACGCACGTCGGCGATGGTGAAGTCACCTTGGCTGGCAACCCACGTGGAGAACAGGTTGCTGTAGGAGATGAAGTAGCCACACAGATCACGTACATACTGCACGGTTTCGGCATCATTCTCATCCAAGCCTTTGAGGTCTTCATCTCCCCAGTCTTCAGCACGCAGACGAGCAATCTCCGTCTCCGACAGGAACTTATAGAAGATAAAGCCAAGGATATAATCCTTGTATTCATTGGCTTCAATCTTGGAGCGCATCTTGTTAGCGGATTCCCAGATTTTGGCGGCAAGCTGCTGCTTATTCATTCATATGCTCCTTATTTCTGTATACGTAATCCAAAGTCTTACCCTGCTCATTGACCCATTCAGTCCACCCGTTCTGGCTACCACCAAGAACGAATACAGCGGCAGCGGAGGGGCTTGGCAGTTCGACATCGTCGGTAAGAGTCATTTTGCCTGTCTGCGTTCCAAAGATGTGCTGACGAGCCGCCACGGCTCCCTGGTTTTTAATCACCGCATGTCCAAGGTCTATTTCAGAGCCGGAAAGCACCATAAAACGGCCGGTATCCTGGTTGTACCGCCCTGTTGCACAAACACTATTCCTCTTTGTATGGAATACGGTATTTACCGCAATCGGTATTTTCTCTTTACAATCGAGATCATATCCAAGCACACGCATGCGGAAGAGTATGCTATCATGCAATCCTTCTACTCTCTGCTCTTTGTAAGGGTTCATGCGAGGGATGGGAGTATTCTCATTGTCGGTCTCATATGAGCCATGATGACGCACATAATCAATGGCCTTTGCCTCAAGAGAGTCCAAAACATCGCGGTCGATGTTGACATCATTATCAAGGAACATAACAGCTTTGTTCCAAAACTCTTTCTTGGTCTTATGTGCATCAAGACGACCAAGACCTTGCGTGGTTTGCCCCGCATACACACGACTTAGCACACCATGATCTTCATCAAGCAAGTAATATACGCCACGATACGGCAAATCGGGGAGATGCTTCGCCTCGCTCAGCATATCTCGGGGCACCACAACAGTGACAAGGGATTCGCCATCCACTCGGCAAATACGAATGCCATCGGGATTGTTGTCAATAATTTGTATGGTCATAGCGGTGAGAGCAATCATTACTTGCCGACCTTTGCTAGTTCATTAATCATGCATGTTCTCACAAATGCCGAAAAGCTCATTCCGCGAAGAGATGCGGCTTCTTTGGCGGAATCTCGCAGATTGGCAGGAATACGCATAGTAACCGGTACCACATCACCGTTGACCAGATACGAACGTATCTCTGTTTCACCAGCGCCATGCTCAATCAAATCGGAGTACGCCATCGCATCCTACACTTTCAATCTGCAATACAAATGCAATAATTGTACACCCGCTTGGGAACAGCGTAAGTTGGGAGAATTCCTTATTCTCAGCCGTGTAATCGGGCATACCGGTGTAGATGCAAAAAAGCTCACGGTGAAACTTTGGGGCAAAGGTGTTGTCGAGAAGACTGATTCCTACGGTGGCAGCAAGAACACCCAGTACTACATTCGTAGAGCAGGTCAGCTCATGTATGGCAAGCTCGACTTTCTTCATGCGGCATTCGGACTTGTTCCGGCCGAGCTTGATGGATACGAGTCAACCCTTGATTCCCCGGCTTTTGACTTAGTCAATGTTGATGGACGATTCTTACTTGACAGGATTACTCAAGAAAGCTTCTATCTGAAGAATGGCATGATTGCTAATGGCAGTAGAAAAGCGAAACGTATTCATGAGGACACGTTTCTTGACATGCCATTGGCTCTCCCCACATTCAAAGAGCAGCAGGCCATCGGCACCTTCTTCTCCCGTCTTGACGACCTCATCACCCTTCATCAGCGTAAGCGTCTGTGGTTTGCTAAATAAGGGTAGAAAGGGCTCTCATCACGATGTCAACGTCTTTGTTCTCCAATTCACGGATGACATGCAGATATGTTTCCTGCGTTGTGTTCATGCTTGCATGCCCCAGTCTCTTGGACACGCTCGCAATTGAAACGCCAGCAAACAGCAGCAATGAGGCATGGGTATGTCTCAAGCCGTGAATCGAGATCACGGGTACTCCGGCTTGTTTGCAATGCCGGGCCAGAATACCGTTTGCGGTCGAGTTGTACACCTTACCGTTCACGAAGATAGGCTTGTCGTCAGGCAAGTTCTTCAGCAGGACGGACAATTGCATGATGAGTTGCCAATCAAGTTGTACTTTACGCACCGAAGAAGCATTTTTTGTAGGAACAAAGCCACCTCCGTTCTTGTAATTCCAAGTCTTATTGACAGACAAAGTCTGGTGGACGAAATCAAAGTCATCAGGGGTAAGGCCCAATGCCTCGGAGAAACGTAAACCGGTTTTTGCTACCAGCAATATCAGCCAGTCCCAGTTAGGTATCGGGTCAAGCTTCAAGTCAGCAAGGACAGCGTGAAGTTCGAATTGGTTAAGATATTTCGTCTTCTTTTGTCTCGGCTGTCTCCCTTTGATGATTGCTTTTCGAGTGGGGTCCCTTTGAATCAGGCCTTCATCAACAGCATCAAGAATGGCTCCTTTCAGTTGGTGATGAAAATCCATCGTTGTTTGATGTTCATGATGTTCGGCATATCCATTGATGAGTTTCTGATAACTCACACGATCGAACTCAGAAAGCTTAAGATCAGGGATAAGCTTTCTCAGCCACGCCTGTGTGAGCTTGTATTTCTTCATCGTCACCTCCCGAATCGCACCTTCCTTGTAGACGTCGACCCATTGCGAGTAGTAATCGCAGAATGACATTTCTTCGTTTATTGTGTTTATGACCACACGGGGCTCCTTTGCCGAATAGATAGACGCTTACGCTGATGAAGGGTGATGAGGTCGTCAAGGTTTGACATGAAATGCCCGATTGCCTGCATCTCGGATTTACACTCCGGCATGAGAGTTGCGAAAGTCGCGAATTTAGAAATCCAGTGCCTCTCATGGCTCACAGGCGTGTAGGCAATATTTTGCAGTACCTGGTATGCAAAATGAATGTCTTCGTTTTTGTCGCGAAGAGTCAGCAGTTTCATAGCAGAACTCTTGACTTTAAAGGGGAAATCAACAAAATGGCTCGAAGTCGTAAAATCATCAAAAATGATAACGGGATGCTCAGGGCTCGCCATCTTAATCCCCTGCTTCTCATTTGTGTATCCCAGAACGAAACTTTGACCGGCAGTCAAAACTGGTGTGGGGAAGGAATCGTCATACTCAGTTCCCCTCACAATATATGGCTGAGGCTGTTCGTAATCAAACAATTCGCCCAACTTACGCTGTTCCCAAGCAACGGTAATTCGACGCAGGTACTTCGACACTATTTACGGTCTTGCATGCTTTATCAGCATCAAACATGACCTGAAGGCTCCATCTACCGAATCTCTAGAAGAGGCCCACTGACATTACGAAGATATCTATTCGTAGATTGCGCCGACGCTCAAAAGTCTGGAAATGGCCGTATGCCTAACCCATTACGGAGAGAACCGAGGTTTGTCCTCCATCGTCAAAAAAACTTGAGGGGAGTATGAGCATAATCTTTGCTCATACTCCCCTCAGTCGCCTATGGCGACAGCTCCTCTCAAAGAGGGGAGCCAAGGTGACTACTCGACGGTGTTCTTCGGAACCTCGATGCCGTTGCCGAACTTGACGTCGCGCGCTGCGGCCACGCGGGACGGCAGGCCATAGATGTCGATGAAGCCGTTGGAGGACTTCTGGTCGAAGGTATCGCCGGAATCATAGGTGGCGAGCTTGTAGTCGTACAGCGAGGAGTCGGAACGTCGACCGGTCACGACGGCGCGTCCACCGTGCAGGACCATGCGAATCTCACCGGACACGTACTTCTGGGTGTCCTCGATGAAGGCATTGAGCGACTGGGTTGCCGGGGAGAACCACTGTGCATCGTAGACCAGCTCGCCCCAGCGCTTGTCGATGTCGCGCTTGATGCGGTGCTGTTCGCGTTCGAGGCAGCAGTTCTCGAGTTCCTGGTGAGCGGTGATCAGGGCCACGGCACCCGGGGCCTCGTATAGCTCGCGGGACTTGATGCCGACCAGACGATCTTCGATAAGATCGATACGGCCGATGCCCTGGGCTCCGGCGCGGCGGTTCATCTCTTCGATGGCCTGCAGCGGGGTGACGTCGCGTCCGTCGATCTTGACCGGCACGCCTTCCTTGAACTCGATGACGACTTCATCTTCGACCGGCGGGAAGGCCGGGTCGTCGGTGTAGGAGTAGCAGTCCTTGGTCGGGCCGTTCCACGGATCCTCAAGGAAGCCGGTCTCAATGGCGCGGCCCCACACGTTCTGGTCGATGGAGTACGGGGACTTCTCGGTCTGGGTGATCGGCAGCTTGTGCTCCTTGGCGAACGCGATCTCGACGTCGCGGGTCAGGGACAGGTCGCGAATCGGGCTGATGGCCTTCAGCGTCGGGTCGATGGAGGCGATGGAGACCTCGAAACGAACCTGGTCGTTGCCCTTGCCGGTGCAGCCGTGGGAGATGGTGTCGGCGCCGAACTGGTGGGCGGCGCGCACGAGGTGCTTGGAGATCAGCGGACGGGAGATGGCGGAGACCAGCGGGTAGACGCCTTCGTACATGGCGTTGGCCTTGAGGGCCTTCATGCAATATTCGTTGGCGAACTCGTCACGGGCGTCGACCACGTAGGATTCAACGGCACCGCAGGCGAGGGCGCGCTGCTTGATGGTCTCGAGGCTTTCACCACCCTGACCGACGTCGAGGGACACGGCCACGACGTCCTTGCCGGTGCGCTCCTTCAGGTACGAGATGGCGACGGAGGTGTCAAGACCGCCGGAGTAGGCCAGAACAATGCGCTTGTTATCTGCCATTGGTTCCCTTTCGTTACGAGTTCAAAAAACAAACTGATGCAAGTATATACAGAAGACTGTATATTTATGCACGGCGTGTTGATTATTTGGAAGCAAGGCCTAGTAGCCAATCGGAACGGGCGGCGGCAGTGTCGTCATTGGTGCAGATCACCATGACGGTGTCGTCTCCGGCGATGGTGCCCAGCACGCCTTCGATCGGCTGCCTGTCAATCACCGAGGCCACGTACTGTGCGGCACCGGAAGGCGTGTGCACCACAACCAGATTTCTGGCGGCGGCCACCGAGGTGACCAGTCCGTTCAGCACGCGGGACATCTGTGCCTCACCGCGCTCCCCTACATCCTCACCTTCCGAAGCAACGACGCTGCGACCCACCGTGTAGGCCACCGTGCCGTCCTTCAGCCGGGTCTTCACCGCATGCATCTCATCAAGATCGCGGCTCAGGGTCGCCTGAGTCACCGCAATGCCCTCGTCGATAAGGATTTTGGACAGCTGTGATTGCGAGGTGATGATATGCGTGGCGAGCGCCTGTTCTATGGCGCTCAGCCGCGCCGCCCTGGTGGCAGGGCGCTGCAGGGACGGACCGGTTTCACTCATGCGAGCAGGCTTTCGTCTCCACGGGCCTTGCCGGTCAGCCAAGTCAGCAGCGCTTTCTGTGCATGCAGACGGTTCTCGGCCTCGTCCCACACCACGGACTGCGGGCCGTCAATCACTTCAGCGGTGACTTCCTTGCCGCGGTAGGCGGGCAGGCAGTGCTGGAAGAGCGCATCCGGCTTGGCCAATGCCATAAGTTCGGTGTTGACCTGGTAATCCCAGAACGGCTTGGAACGGATGGCGTATTCGGCTTCCTCGCCCATGGAGACCCAGGTGTCGGTGAACACGCAGTCGGCGTCCTTCACCGCTTCCTTGGCATCGGTGGTGACCAGGATGGAGCCGCCGGTCTCGGCCGCGATGCGCTTGGCGTCGGCCACGATATCCGGGCGGGGCAGGTAGCCGTAGGGGCCGGCCACACGCACGTCCATGCCGGCCACGGCACCGCCGAGCAGGTAGGAGTTGGCCATGTTGTTGGCCGCGTCACCGAGGTAGGCGATGGTCTGGTTCTTCAGGTTGTCAACGCCGCCTCGGTGCTCGGCGATGGTCTGGAAGTCGGCGAGAATCTGGCAGGGATGGAAGTCATCGGTCAGGGCGTTGACCACCGGATGGGTGGAGTACTTGGCCATTTCTTCGACGCGGTCCTGACCGAAGGTGCGCCACACCACGCCGTAAGCCATGCGGTCGAGCACACGAGCGGTATCGGCCACGGGCTCGCCACGGCCCAGCTGGGAGCCGGACTTGTCGATGACCAGCGGGTAACCGCCAAGCTCGGCAACGCCGATGGAGAAGCTGGAACGGGTGCGGGTGGAGGGCTTGTCGAACAGTACGGCGACGGCCTGCGGACCGGCGAACGGCTGCTTGTAGAAGCGGTCGTGGTGGAACTTGATGGCAAGTTCGAGCACCTGCTTCTGTTCCTCATGGTTGAGGTCGTCGTCACGCAGCATGTGGCGAAGTTCTGGGGTCATGATGATCTCCTTGGATCGGTGGGGCGGCAGTGACGGAGAGAAATCAGTCGTCGGGCAGGTCCGTAGGCACATCCTTGAGGATGGCAAGTGCCTGATCCACGTCTTGTGCGGTTACAATCAGCGGCGGTGCGAAACGCAGCGCATTGGGAGCCACCGCGTTGACGATGAGCCCGTGTTCGAGGCAGTAGTTCATCACCGCGTGGGAGCAGGGATGCTTGAGCTCGACGGCGTCCAGCAAACCACGGCCGCGTACGGAAACGAACAGCGGATTACCGGTGGCCATAATGCCATCGCGCAGCTGTTTGCCGCGAGCTTCGGCGTTGGCCACCAGATTCTCGTCTTCAATCACGCCAAGAGTGGCGAGTCCCGCAGCCGCACCCAGCGGATTGCCGGCAAAGGTGGAGCCGTGGGAACCAGGAGTGAACAGAGCCGCAAGTTTCTCGCCGAAAGCGATCATGCCGCCCATCGGGAATCCGCCTGCCACGCCCTTGGCGAAAGTCACCATATCCGGCGTCACGCCGCCGGACAGATCGTCACGCTGGAATGCGAACCACTTGCCGGTACGTCCGATACCGGTCTGTACTTCATCGATGATGAGCAGCGCGTGGTTGATATCGCACAGTTCGCGCACGAACTTGACGTAATCGGCGCCCAACGGCTGCACGCCGGCTTCGCCCTGGATAAGTTCCAGAATCACAGCAGCCACCGGACCCTTGCCATAGCGGCCGAGACCGGTCTGTGCAAAAGCGTCGTGCAGGGCGACCTTGTCGCCGGCGCGTACGAATTCAATGTTCGGCACCAGCGGCTCATACGGCTTGCGGATACCGGGTTTCCATGTGGCGGACAGCGCACCCATCGTACGGCCATGGAAGCCGTGAGTCATTGCGAGAATGCGTGCGGGCTTGCCGCCGATGGAAGGCAGGGCACCAGGCAAGGTGCGGCCATACAGCTTGGCAAGCTTGAGGGCAGCTTCATTGCCTTCAGCACCGGAGTTGCCGAAGTAGACTTTGGAGCCTTCAGGTGCACCAGCCAGCTTGACCAGTTTGGATGCCAGCTCAATTTGCGGCTCGGACGCGAAATAGTTGCTGATATGAGCCACCTTGGCAGCCTGATCGGCAACCGCTTTGACCCACTTGGGGTGGGCGTATCCGAGGGAATTGACGGCGATGCCTGCCAGGAAATCGAGGTATTCGTTACCGTCAACATCCCAGATGTGGGCACCTTGGCCGTGATCCATGACGCGCAACGGCGTACCGAACACATTCATGTGGACCTGAGAGTACTCTCCCAGCCACTTGCTGTCCTCCGTACCTAGTTTTTCCTCATGCTCAGTAGCCATAAGAGCTCCTCATTTCCAGTCCTTCATCGGGCATAACCATGGTACCGATGCCTGCGGAGGTGAATATCTCATTCAAAATCGAATGCGGCTTGCGCCCGTCGATGATATGGGCTTGGGGCACGCCACCGTCGATGGCCCTGACACAGGCCTCCATCTTGGGTCGCATACCGGATTCCAGGTCCGGCAGCATATCGCGCAGGTTTTCCACACCGATCCGGCCAATCAGAGAATTCTTGTCCGGCCAATCGGCGTACAGACCATCCACATCGGTCAAGATAACAAGCTTGCGTGCGCCCACAGCGGCAGCCAAAGCGGCGGCGGCGGAATCGGCGTTCACGTTGAGCACTTCAGTGGCATCTTCTTCGTTCGGAGCCACGGAAGAGACGACCGGGATACGACCGGCGGCCACCAGATCCTCGACTGCCGAGGCATCGACGGAAACCACATCGCCGACCAAGCCGATATCGGTGGGCTTGCCATTGATGATGGGCCTGCGCTGCATGGCCGAGAACAGGCCGCCGTCTTCACCGGACAGGCCTACGGCCAGCGGGCCGTGCGCGTTGATCAGGCCGACCAGTTCGCGTGACACCTTGCCGGTCAGGACCATGCGCACCACGTCCATGGCCTCGGGGGTGGTGACCCTCAGGCCGCCTTTGAATTCGGATTTGATGCCGAGGGCCTTGAGCATGTGGGAGATCTGCGGGCCGCCGCCGTGCACGACGATCGGATGCAGGCCCACCTGACGCAGGAAGACCATGTCTTCGGCGAAGCACTGCTTCAGATGGTCATCGACCATGGCGTTGCCGCCGTATTTGACGACGATACGCTGGCCGGCGAACTCCTCCAGCCAAGGCAGCGCTTCAATAAGCACTTCTGCCTTCTGATCGGCGCGCAAATCGGTGTGCACGTCGAAATGGAACCCAGGTCCCTTCAATTCTGTAGCCAATTTTTCTCTTTTCTGCGACGCCGGCGACGCTATCGCTGCCGGCTGCTACAAACAGCCCACTGGGCTGTTTGTCAGCTTTCGTAGTCGGCGTTGATGTGGACGTATTCGTGGGTGAGGTCGTCGGTCCAGACGGTGGCCTCGGCGTCCGAGCCGGTGTTCAGGTCGATGTCGATGTGGACTTCGCGCGGGGTCATGTCGACCTCGCTGCGGTCGCGGCCGGCGCCGCCGTTCTCGCAGATGCGCACGCCGTTGACGTCCACGGTCACCTTGTTCGAATCGTAAGGCGCGACTTCAGGCGGCACAGTGCCCAAGGAGCTGACGATGCGGCCCCAGTTCGGATCGTTGCCGGAGATGGCGCACTTGAGCAGGTTCGAGGCGGCGACGGCACGACCACAGGCAAGTGCCGCGTCTTCGCTGGTGGCACCGGTGACGGTGATACGGATGTCGTGGGAGGCACCTTCGCCGTCGCCGATGATCTGGCGGGACAGGGATGCGCAGGCCTCACGCACCAGCTTGTTGAATTCGTCCTTGTCCGGTTCGACGCCGGAGGCACCGGAGGCGAGCAGCAGGACCGTGTCGTTGGTGGACATGCAGCCGTCCACGTCGATGCGGTTGAACGAATGTTCGGCGGCCACGGCGAGTGCGGCCTGCATCTGGCCGGCGGAGACGACCGCATCGGTGGTGATGACGCACAGCATGGTGGCCAGCTGCGGGGCAATCATGCCCGAGCCCTTGACCATGCCGCCGATCTTCCAGCCGTTGGAGCCGGTCAGTTCGACCGTCTTCGGCTTGGTGTCGGTGGTCATGATGGCGTGGGAGGCGTCGGCGCCGGCTTCGGCGGTGACGGCAAGAGCCTCATGGGCACTCTTGGCACCAGCCAGCACGTTGTCCAACGGCAGCAGTTCACCGATGAGACCGGTGGAGCAGACAGCCACATCATTCGGTTCGGTGCCGATGAGACCGGCGACCGTTTCCGCGGTGGTGACGGACTGGGCGTAACCGGCCTCGCCGGTGCAGGCGTTGGCACCGCCGGAGTTCAGAATCACGGCCTTGACGTGACCGTCGGCGACGACCTTACGGCTCCATTGCACCGGGGCGGCGCAGAAACGGTTCGAGGTGAACACGCCTGCAGCCGCGTCGAGCGGGCCGTTGTTGACCACGAGGGCCAAGTCCTTCTTGCCTTCGACGGATGAAATACCAGCCGCCACGCCGGCGGCGGAGAAACCTTGTGCAAATGTAACGCTCACGGTGCTACTCCGATCTTGGTCAGGCCCGCGTCTTCCGGCAGGCCGAGTGCGATGTTCAGTGATTGGACCGCTTGTCCGGCGGTGCCACGGTTGAGGTTGTCGATGGCGGCAAAAGCGTAGATGCGGCCGGCCTTGCGGTCGGTGACGACCTGCAGGTGGGCTGCGTTGGATCCGATGATGTTGCCGGTGGCGGGCAGTGTGCCCTCGGGCAGCAGCACCATGAAGTCCTGGCCTTCATAGGCCTTGGCCCATACGGCGCGAATCTCCTCATCGCTCAGTGTCTTGGCCTTGTCCGTCATGCGGGCGGACACGGTGGCGAGGATACCTCGGGACATGGGGGCGAGAATCGGTGTGAAGCCGAGCGTGAATTCGCTGGCTTCGGCCGCGCGCTTGCCGGCCGCGTGGGCGAAGTTCTGCAGGATTTCGGGAATGTGGCGGTGCTTGCCGCCCACCGAATACGGCAGGGCGGATTGCAGGGCCTCGGCGGCAAGCAGGTTGGTGCGCTTGAGATTCTTGCCGGCACCCGAGTATCCGACGACCAGATCGGCCACGATATCCTGCGATTCAACCAGTCCTTCGGCGATGCCGGGCTGGAGGGCCAGCGTGGTGGCGGTGACGTTGCAGCCAGGGCCTGCGATGCGCTTGGTGCCAGGAAGCGCCGCACGCTGGCGGGTGTAGGAGCCGTCCGCGGCTTTGCCGGTGATGAGCTCGGGCATGCCGTAGGTCCAATGCTCATAGAAATCGCCGCCGTAGAACTCATCCCAAGCGGCCTGTTCTTCGAGACGATGGTCGGCGCCCAAATCCACAACCACGGCATTCGGATCGAGCTGCGAGGCGAGCTTGCCCGAAGCACCGTGCGGCAGTGCGAGGATGATAACGTCATGCCCGTTCAGCACTTCGGGCGTGGTATCTTCAACGACCAGATTGGCCAGTTGGGGAATATGCGGCATGTGCTTGGCCATCGACTCCCCCACTGAGGAATGGCCTGCCACGCAGGTGATGTCGAAGTCGGGGTGCGCGGCCAGAATGCGCAGCGCTTCACCGCCGGCATAGCCCGTGGCACCGGCCACGGCCACTGTATATTTCGCCATACTCATCTCTTTTCACTGATGTGTCTTCGGATGAGTATACGCGATTATGCAGACTATTGCATATTTATGCAGTGGGTGTGTTGGTATGTGAACGCTACTTATGCGGAGATGGAGTCGGAGGAGGAGCCGGTGCCGCCGGTGAGTTGCTGGAGGGCTTCCTGGTAGAGGCTCATGGCGTCATAGCCATTGAAGGCCATCCAGATGACGGCGATGGTGTATAGCACGTTGATCACCACGGCGGCCACGGCCAAACCGAAGCCCTTCATATGGAAGGTGCGCGTGCGCCACATTGCCACCGCGCCCATCAGGGCCGAGAGCACCGGCACGGGGAAGAACAGGGCGAGGATAAAGGAGATGATCGCATACGAATCCCAGTGCCCGTAGAGCGGGTTCTGGTTTGGATCGTTCAGGTCGATGCCGTGGTAATAATGCGGCTGGTGAGGCTGACCGTTCGGCTGTTGACCATACGGCTGGCCCTGCATGCCCGGGTACCCGCCTGGATATGCGCCCGGACCGGACTGTTGGCCGCCTTGAGCATACGGCCAGCCGCCCGCCTGCTGATTGCCGGGCCACGCCGGCTGCTGACCGTACGGCTGGCCGGCCTGCTGGGATTGCGCCGCGCCACCGTTGATGCCAGCGGCTGCGGCGGAATCCTTCTTGGTATCCGGCTCGGGAGTGCCATAAATATACGGGTTGTAATTCGGCCCGTATTGGCCAGACATAGCACCATATTCAGGCTGCTGGTACTGCCCGTATTTCGGCTTGTCCTGCTCCGGTTGGCTCATGACGCTCCTCGATTCGGATGATCGGTTGGGTCAGGCGCGCAGCTGGGCGCCGATTTCGGCGGCCTCAGCCACGATGGCCTTGCGGATGGCGTCGCTGTCTTCGGCGGACAGCGTCTTGCTCGGCGAACGGAACACCACCGCATAGGCCAGGGACTTCTTGCCCTCGCCCACCTGTTCGCCGGTGAACACGTCGAACAGTTCGATGGATTCGAGGTTCGCGCCGGCGGCCTTGCGAATCACGTTCTCAAGCTGGCCTGCGGTCACGGTCTCGTCCACGGTGAAGGCCAAATCCTGCTTGACCGGCGGGAACGTGGAGATCGGCTTGGCCTGGACGGGCTTGCCGGTCAGCGTGGCGAACAGCGCGGTGAGGTTCAGCTCGAAGGCCGCGGAATGGGCCGGGAAGCCGAGCGCCTCGTTGACGCGCGGGTGCAGTTCACCAACCCAGCCGGTGAAGACGTCGCCCACCATGACGCGGGCGACGCGGCCGGGATGCCATTGGACGGGCACATCGTCGGCGGCGGGCTGGTCGAGTTCGATTGCGGCACCGATACGGCCGGCGATGCGGCGCACGGCCTCGACGGCGTCGGACCAGTCGACCGGGCGCTTGCCGCCCATCCAGCCATCGTCCTCGGCCAGACCGGTCAGGATGCCGGCCACATGGTCGGGCTGTTCGGGCAGACCGGCGTCAAGCGCGGCGAGCTGTTCGTCGGTGGGGCGCACGCCGCCGGGCAGTGCCGGGATGGCGGGCGCGTTCGGATCCCACAGGTAGACGTGGCCGAGCTCATACAGGGACACGTTTTCGATGCCGCGGCGGATGTTGCGCTGCACGGTGGTGGCCAGGGTCGGCAGAATCTCGCGACGCAGGTACGGACGGTCGCCGTAGAGCGGGTTGGCGATCTCGACGCTGACCTTCTTGGTGGCTTCCGGGTCGAAGCCGAAGGCCTTGTAATCGTCGTCGCCCACGAACGGGTAGCTCAGCGATTCGACCATGCCGAACTCGGCGAGCTCGTCCGCCACGCGACGGCGACGCTGCTGGTCCGGGGTCAGGCCCACCAGACCCTCGACCGGTGCCGGCGGCACGGTGATCGGAATCTGGTCGTAGCCGACCAGTCGGGCGATTTCCTCGACCAGGTCGCACGGCTCGTTCAAGTCCGGACGCCAGCTCGGCGCGGTTACGGCGAACTCGCCGTTGCCGCCGCCGGCCACCGTGCAGCCAATGTCGGTCAGGATGTCGGAGATGCGGTTGATGTCCACGTCGAGGCCGGCCACGCGGGCCACTTCGGAGGCCTTGAAGTGGATGACCTTGGCGCGCGGTGTGTTGTTCACGTCGTTCGAGTGTTCGCTGGGCTCGCCGTTGCCGTACTTGGCCATGAGCTCGGCGGCCATCTGGGTGGCGGCGGGCTGCAGCGCGGTGTCGACGCCACGTTCGAAGCGGCGGGAGGCCTCGGATGGAATCTTGTGGCGACGGGCCGAACGGGCGATGGTCACCTGATCGAAGTGCGCTGCCTCCAGAAGAATGTTCTTGGTGTCAGCGGTCACTTCGCCATACAGGCCGCCCATCACACCGGCAAGGCCGAGGATGCGCGAGCCGCGTTCGCCGTTCGGCGAATCGGTGATAAGCAGATCTTCGACGCTCAGGTCATGTTCCTTGCCGTCCAGGGTGGTGAGTTTCTCACCCTCGTTGGCGCGGCGCACGACAATCGGGCCTTCGAGCTTGTCGAGGTCGTAGGCGTGCATCGGCTGGCCGAGGTCAAGCATCACGTAGTTGGTCACGTCCACGGCCAAGGAGATGGAGCGCATGCCGGCGCGAATCAGGCGGCGGCGCATCCAGTTGGGCGTGTGGGCGTTGGGATTGAAGTCCTTGACGATACGCGCGTAGTAGCGGTCGCAACCGGGCACGCCGTGAATCGGATTGTTATCGTCGATTTCAACATCGATGTCCACCGGGGTGCCGGGCTGGTAGTCAGCAGGTTCCGGGGCCTTCTCGTTCAGTGCCACGGCCGGATCGGTGTAGGCGGCACCGGTGGAGTGGTGGTATTCGCGGGCCACGCCACGGTAGGACAGCGTGTAGCCACGGTCCGGGGTGATGTTGATCTCAAGCAGAGGCTGGTCGAGGTGCAGCAGGTGCATGGCGTCCTGACCAGGCTTCAGAGCCTCATATTCAGCCTCGGAGAAGCCGTACTGACGCAGCAGAATGATGCCATTGTGGTTGTCGCCCAGACCCAGTTCACGTTCGGAGGCACACATGCCGTTGGAGATGTGGCCGTAGGTCTTGCGCGGCTCGATCTTGAAGTCGCCGGGCAGCACGGCACCGGGCAGGGTGACGACGACCTTTTCGCCGGCCTTCATGTTGGGCGCGCCGCAGATGATGCCGCGCGGCACCTTGTTGCCGTCTTCGTCGGTCTCGTTCCATTCGTCGCCGCAGTCCACGTGGCACCAGTTGATGGTCTTGCCGTTCTTCTGCGGTTCGGGGGTGGCGTCGACCACGTAGCCGACCACAATCGGGCCGGTCACCTGGGAGGAGTGGATCTCCTCTTCCTCAAGACCCACCTTGACAAGGTCCTTGGCGAGCTGTTCGTAGGTCAGGCCTTCGGGAACCTCGACATGGTCCTTGAGCCAATCGATATCGATCATAGGCATGGCTGAATCACTCCCCCATCACAAACTGTTCGGCGAAACGCACGTCACCTTCGACCAGGTCGTGCATGTCGTTGATGTCGCTGCGCAGCAGGAGCGTGCGCTCCATGCCGACGCCGAAGGCGAAACCGGTGTAGACGTCCGGGTCGATGCCGGCGGACTTCAGCACGTTCGGGTTCACCATGCCGCAGCCGCCCCACTCGAGCCAGCCGGGGCCTCCCTTCTTGTCGGGGAACCACAGGTCGAGCTCGGCGCTCGGCTCGGTGAACGGGAAGTAGCTCGGGCGCAGGCGCGTCTTGGCTTCAGGGCCGAACATGGCGACGGCGAGCTTGTCCAGCACGCCCTTCAGGTCGGCCATGGTCAGGTGCTTGTCGACGGCGAGGGCTTCGCACTGGTGGAACACCGGAGTATGGGTGGCGTCCAGCTCATCGGTGCGGAACACACGGCCGGGGGACGCGATGTACAGCGGCACGCCACGGGTCAGGAGGGCACGGACCTGATCGGAGGAGGTCTGCGTACGCACCACCATGTTGGAGCCGACGAAACCGGCGGCGTCCTTGGCCTGATTGCCCTTGACGTAGAAGGTGTCCTGCATCTGGCGGGCCGGATGGTCCGGGCCGAAGTTCAGGGAGTCGAAGTTGTACCATTCGGCTTCGATTTCCGGACCGGAGGAGATCTGCCAGCCCATGGAGATGAAGAAGTCCTCGACGTCTTCCATCAGCTTGGGCAGCGGGTGACGGGCGCCCAGAGGCTTGCGGTTCACCGGCAGCGTCATGTCCACGGTTTCAGCGGCGAGTGCGGCCTTCTCGGCGGCTTCCTTGAGCTCGACCTCCTTGGGGCCATAGGCACGGCCGAAGTCGGCGCGCAGCTTGCCCATGAGCTTGCCGGCTTCCTTCTTCTGGTCGACGGGCAGGGAGCCAATGGCCTTGCTGGCCTTGGTCATCGCCGAATCGGCACCTGCGTACGTTGTCTTGATGGCCTTGAGCTCCTCCAGGTTGGAGGCGTTCTGGATTTTCTCGATGCCCTTGGCAACCTCAGCGGTCACCTGGTCGGCGTCGAACACCATTCGTTCTGCCACGAGAACCCTTTCGTCTGATGTTTTCTCAGCGTTTCACAGCGTTTTTACCGGTTTCACATTCTTTCAACATGACCCGACATAGACAGCGACATCAACATCACCGCGGCCGAGGTGCCGAGGTTCAGCGATTCGGCCTTGCCGTACAGCGGGATGGAGACGATGCGGCCGCAGCGTGTGAGGATGTCCGGTTCCAAGCCACGCGCCTCATTGCCGAACAGCACGGCTTTCGGAGCCTCGACCGCCGCCTTGTCCGCCAGTACTGCGGGCAGGCTTTCCGGCTTGCATTCTTCGGTGCCGTATACGTCGGCGGCCCAGACGCCCATATTATGGTCGTCGCCTGTCCAGGTGAAGAATTCGTCGGTGCTCATGGCGAGTACCGGCAGATGGAACAGGGAGCCTGCGGTGGAGCGGATGACCTTGGGGTTCAGCACGTCCACGCAGTCGTCCACGAAGATTACGGCGTCGCAGCCGGCCGCATCGGCCGCACGGATCACGGTGCCGGCGTTGCCCGGGTCGCGCACCTGCCAGAAGGCGGCGATCTGCGGGCCCCGGCCGTTCTTGCCAAGTTCGACGTCATCGGCACCGGCGTGCATGGACTCGGCATTGCCGACGGCCACGATGCCCTGGGCGTCCGGACTGATGCGGTGCATCACGTCGCCGGTGCAGTAGTGCACATAAATCGTGGCATCCTGCGAGGTTTCGACGATCTTCTCCAACGTGGAGGAGATGATACGCGGATGTTCCAACGCCTGCGAAACCTCCACATAGAGGTCCTGCACCACGTCCGGCCGCCAAGTGACGGCCTCGCGCACGGATTGCGGGCCTTCGATAAGAAAACGGCCCGAACGTTCGCGGCCTTTGGCGCGGGTCAGATCGGCGATGCGGCGAACGCGGTCGGATTTCGGATTATCAAGAATCTGGGCGTTGATGGGCATAGCCACTACCCTACTGCCGGGTCATTACGTCAGTCGTGGCTCGCTCCCGCTGACGGAGGCATCGTAAGCCTTTCAGACACCTTGAAAGGCACTGTGCCAGTCTGTCGCCTTTCAGACACCTTGAAAGGCGAAGTGCCAATTCCCGGTGCCGATGGCTACGCCTATGGAGGCCAGCGGGACAGCCAGACAGATGACGTAGAAGATCCAGTCGATAGGCTTCAGACGCGAGATACGGGCTTGGGAGCGTGGGGCGCTGGAGCCGAAGCCGCGCGCTTCCATGGCGGTGGCAAGTTTGGTGGCGCGCCGGATGGAGAGCACCAGCAATCCGAACGCTTGGGAGAGGGCACGGGCGATGGCGTTACCGTCGCCAAGGCCGCGCGAACGCTGGGACAAGCCAAGTGCGCGCCAATCTTCCTGCAGCAGCGTAAACATGCGCAATCCAGCCAACCCGCCGTATACGAATCGCGGTGAGAAGTGCAGAATCTCAACCAAACCGTCCGCCAAATCAGTGGGATCGAGGCCCAGGGCCAGGATCACGCCGGGTACGGCAATGGCCGCCACCCTGATAGCCGTGGCGATGGCCAGATTAATGGATCCCTCACTGATCACAATCCAGCCACCCTGCCACAGGATCTCGCCCGAGGTACGGCCGTAGAGAAACACGGAGATAAAACTGCCGGCGGCGGCGATCCATACCGGCCAGGTCTTACGGCATACGGTCCACGGAGCCACGCCACCAATCCACAGCAGCACGAATTCGATGCCGAGCGCCGTGGATGCGGATACCACATCCAGACTGATGAACATCGGAACGCACAGCAACAGCGCACCGATGATGCGACTGACCGCGTTGATGCGCGCTATGAACCATGAGGGCGATGAGGCTTTGACCGGCTCCACGCGCGTTTCCTGCGGGCTGACGGTTACCACGTCACTCATGCCTCGCCTCCTCGAACATCACGCGTCGTGCGCCCAGCGCATCCACCAGCGCCTCATCGTGCGTCACCATGACCACGCACGAGCCTTGGTCGCGGATGGCGGCGATCAGCTTGACCATTTCATTCCACGTACTGAAATCCTGTCCGAATGTCGGTTCGTCCATCACCAACACTTTGGGTGCGGCGGCCAGCATGGAGGCCACGGACAGTCGCCGCTTCTCCCCGCCAGACAAGGTATACGGGTTAGCTTTGGCGAAGCGCGTGAGATTCATCTGCTCAAGCATGCGGTCGGCGGTCCGATAAGCCTCGTCTTGGCTCTGCCCCATCGACTTGGGGCCGATGGCGACTTCGTCACGCACGAAATTGGCAGCGAACTGGTGTTCGGGCTCCTGGAACACCATGCCGATACGGCCCAGCAGTTCCTTGCTTTTCCAGTCAATCGGCTCACGCCCGGCATGCGCGGGCTTGAGGTTGTCGGCGATGAGCACCTTGCCGGCGATAGGCTCGAGCAGCCCGGCCAAGGTCAGGGCCAAGGTCGATTTGCCCGCGCCGTTCGGACCCATCAGAGCCGTTACTTCGCCGGGATAGAAATCCAGATTGATACCAACGCCAAGAGCGGTTCCACGGCCAAAGCTTAAGTTCTCGGTGCTGAGCACCGGCGCATCGTGCGCAGGCTCCCGCTTCGGCGAGTAATCGGGAATCGCACGGCCCGGCACCCACGCGCCACCGGCGGCCAACACGTCGCCCATCTCGGCGAACACCTCGTCCGGCTTGCCGTCGGCGATGACCGCGCCCGTGGGCGAACTTGCATCGGGTCGGCCGAGCACGATCACGCGATCGACCAGATCGAGCCATACATCGATATGATGTTCGACCACAACCATGGTCTGCCCGGTGGCCTCGATGACCTTTTTGACCGCGTCATGCACCTCGACCACGCCTTCGGGGTCGAGGTTGGCGGTCGGTTCGTCCAACAACAGCAGACCGGGCTTCATAGCCAGCACGCCGGCCAACGCGAGACGTTGGCGCTGGCCGCCGGACAGATGGCGGGTGGACCGATCCAGTTCGAGTCCGCCGAGTCCCACCATATCCAATGATTCGTGCACTCGCTGCCAAATCTCCTCGCGCGGCACGTTGAGGTTTTCGCAGCCGAAGGCCGCGTCATCGCCTAGTCGTTCAAGAATGATCTGCGAGTCCGGGTCCTGAAGCACCAGTCCCACGCGGCCTCGCGCCTCGCGCGCATCGACGCCATCGATGGTGAGCGAGCCCTCCTGCTCGCCTTCCTCATCGCCGCCAAGTACGCCTGCGAGACCGGCCATCATCGTGCTTTTGCCCGCCCCCGAAGCACCGAGCAGCAACACACGTTCACCTGGCCGGATGGTGAAATCGACGGCACGCAACGCGAAGTCCTTACGCGTGGCGTGCCGCCATCCCCAGCCGCTGGCCTCTACCGCAGCCGGATTAACCTGCATCAGACGCGCGCCTTGCTGCGGCCGGATTCAAAGCGTTCCAGAGCGCCGGTGGCGGCGAGCGCACGAGACAAGTACCAGACCACCACGCCGGCGATCACGACGCCGGAGATGATGGAGCCAACCAGATACCAAGTGACGCGCAGGCCGTTCCAGCCCGGGTTGGTGGCCCAGTAGTAGGCCCAGCAGCCCACGCCGGCGAGCGCACCGGACAGGATGGTGGTGCCGATGTTCCACTTCTTCCAAGCGAAGACGGCGAAGGCGATTTCGGCACCCAGACCCTGGATGATGCCGACGATCAGCGAGCCGCCGACACCCCACTGGTTGCCCAGCGTAAGCTCGAGGAAGGCGGCGAGGGTTTCGGCAAACAGTGCGGCACCGGGCTTGCGCACGATGATTGCGGCGAGCGGGCCGGCGAACAGCCAGAATCCGTTGAGCAGACCCTCGAAACCGGGGGTCACGCCCTCGAACAGGGCCAGCGGGGCGGAGCAGACAATGTCCCAGCCCCAGAAAATGACGCCGGATGCGACGGCGATGATTGCGGCGACGACGATATCGACGACGCGCCACTTGTAATTGGCTTTGGCCACAGCTTCAGTCATGAATGTGCCTTTCTTCTGCTCGTACGCAGGCCGAACATACATGGATATATGTACGCACATGATGCACATGTTCGTGGCCACGCGCGGGTTGGTTCAGGCACGGGTGGGTAAGAGCGACATTTCCGTGCGCCGGCATTATCCGGTCACGTTCCATCGGTCGAGACTATGAATCTCCTCTCAGCCGCCTAACGGCAGCTCCCGTGTCAACTCCCCGACTATAAAGCAAGCCGCCGTCAAAGGCAATAGCCACATCCGTGACCTACCTGACGGCAGCTCGCCACCATTACCGATGCGGTTCGGTTACTTGCCGAGCTTGTCCAGCAGCAAAGCCTCGGTGATCACGTTGTTCTTGAGGCCGGGCAGGGAGATGGACTCATTGGGGCTGTGGGCGTTGGCCTTCGGGTCTTCGGGGCCGGTGACCAGCACCTGAGCGTTGGGGAAAATGCGCTGCAGTTCGGGGATGAACGGAATGGAGCCGCCCTCGCCCTTGTTGATGGGCTCAACGCCGAAGGCCTCGGTCATGGCTTCCAGCGCGTCTTTGGTGGCCACGGCGGTCGGGTCCATGGCCCAGCCCATGCCGTTTTCGCCGCGTTCGACAGTGACCTTGGCACCGAACGGCGCGTGGGATTCGAGGAATGCAGCCAGTGCTTCCTGCGCTTCTTCAGGGCGCTGGGTGGGCGCGGTGCGCAGCGACAGACGGAAGCGGGTCTCCGGGGCGATCACGTTGAAGGATCCCTCGACCGGGTGGGCGTCGAAGCCGATCACGGTCACGGACGGCTTGGTCCACAGGCGTGAGGCCAGCGAACCGGTGCCGGCGAACTCGTAACCGGCCACCACGCCGGAATCCTCGCGCACGGTGGTTTCGTCAAGGTCGCGTTGCAAACCGCCGATTGGCTCTTCCGCGGCCACGCCGGGCACGGCCAGATCGCCGTTCTCGTCGTACATGGAAGCGATGAGCATGGCGGCCAACGTGTTGGAGTCGAGAATCGGGCCGCCGTACTGACCGGAGTGCACCGGGTGCTCAAGGCCCTGCACGGTCACGTCCACGCAGGTGTTGCCGCGCAGCGAGGTGGTCAAAGAAGGAATGTCCGCCGACCAGTTGCCGGAATCGGCCACGATAATCACGTCGGCGGCGAATTCGTCGCGGTGAGCCTCGATGAAGGGAATGAAGCTTGGCGAGCCCATCTCCTCTTCGCCTTCGATGAACACTTTGATATTGACGTTGAGGTCGTCGCCCAAAGCCTTCAGCGCACCGGAGTGGATGGCGATGCCGCCGCCGTCATCGGCGGAGCCACGGCCGTAAAGACGGCCGTCGATTTCGGTGGCCACGAACGGGTCGGTGTTCCACTCGGCCGGGTCCGGAACAGGCTGCACGTCGTGATGGGCGTAGAGCAGCACGGTGGGGGCGTCCGGAGAAACGATATGCGAGCCGATGACCTCCCATGCGCCCGGAGTGCCGTCGGCATTGGAAGCCTGGACCACCTTGGCATCCACACCCACGAGGCGCAGTTCGTCTGCCACGAATTCAGCGGAGCGCTTCATATGTTCGGCGGTGATGCCCTTGGCGGAAATCGACTGCAGCGCGACCTTTTCGGCCAGCACCTTGACGATGCGGTTCCAATCGGTTTCGACGCGCGAACGAATCTCGTCAGCGGTGAGCGTTGCCATGATGATCCTCCTTTATATATGTGCGTATATATGTGCGTGAGCGGCGTCATTGCAATGACTGCGCCAGTGTACAAGTGTCTGAACGTCACCGTAACCTCAAAGCATGACATGGAATCCGTTTAGGAAAAAAGAAGAGGCCCAAGTTCCCGTTGTGAACTGCGCCCCGAAGAAGGCCGCCGATCCTTCTGAGAAAAAAGGCCGTCCTACCCCGAAGATGAAGCAGGCTCAGGCCGCCGGTATCCGTCCGCTGGTTCCGGTGGACCGCAAGGCCAGCGCCAAGGCCGCCAAAGCCCGTCTGCGCGAAAGGGAGAACGCCGAGTACGAGGCGATGCAGAAGGGCGACATCAACCACATGCCCAAGTCGGAACGCCTGCCTTGGCGTATCTACATCCGTGATTATGTGGATGCCCGTTTCAACCTTGGCGAATGGTTCATCCCGGTGGCCTTCGCGATTCTGATCGTCTCCATGTTCGTCACTTCTTTGATGCAGAACCAGTGGGCTTCCATCATCATGATGGCGCTTATGTACGGTTACCTGATTGCCGTGATCATCGACGTATGGCTGATGTGGCGCAAGCTCAAGGCCAAGCTCATCGCCAAGTACGGCGAACAGTCCGTGTCCAAGGGCTCCCGCTCCTTCTCCTACGCTTGGAGCCGTTCGATTCAGATGCGTCGTTGGAGGCTTCCCAAGCCGCGTTACCCGAAGCGCGGTCACTGGCCGGCAGACTGATGTCCATATATACTCTGGCTCCCCTCGTTGAGGGGCTGAGCCGTAAAGAAAACAGTCCAGTGGACTGTTTTTAGGCGAAGTGGCGGCGATAGCCGCATATGGCTCCCTAGCATGGGAGCCATACTTATATGCACCAAGGAGGCAATCATGAGCGAACAGTTTGATCTGGTCATCATCGGGGCCGGCCCCGGCGGCTATTCCACAGCCCTGCGCGCCGCCGAACTCGGCATGAAAGTGGCACTCGTCGAGCGTGACGCCACCGTGGGCGGCACCTGTCTCAACCGTGGCTGCATCCCCTCCAAGGCGCTCATCACCGCCACCCACACCATCGACACCGTGCACCGTGCGGCCGAACTCGGCGTCAACGCCTCGGTGAATGGCATCGACTTCGGCACGCTGCGCGACTATCGCCTGCGCGTGGTCAAGACGATGGTGGGAGGACTGGCCGGACTGCTGGCCCATCGCGGCATCACCGTATTCCGAGCCAATGCCACGTTCCATGCGGATGAGATCGCTCCAGCAACTTCCAACCACATCGTCCACCTCGTTCCCTCCCCCGACCAAAGCGACATCCTCACCTATCACAAGGCCGATGTCCCCGAACCCAGCGGCCCCACGATGGACCTCACGGCCACGAACATCGTCATCGCCACCGGTGCCAAGCCACACCCATTGCCCGGTAACCCGTTCGCCGGCGCCCTCATCGACTCCACACAGGCGCTGGAAGTCAACGAATTTCCCTCTTCGGCGGTGATTATCGGCGCCGGGGCCATCGCCCTTGAATTCGCCTCGATGTGGAACGCCGCCGGTTCGAAGGTGACCCTGCTGATTCGCAAGGACCGCGTGCTCTCAGCCTGGGACCGGAGAGCCGGCACCACGCTGACCCGTGAGCTCAAACGTCATGGCGTGAACATCATCACCCGCGCCAGCGTCACCCATGTGGACACCGGCGCGAACCTTGGTGCCACCGTGCACTACACGCGCGAAGGCCAGGACGGCGAACAGAGCGTTTGGGGCGAAATCGCCCTTGTCGCCATCGGGCGTGACCCGATCACCGACCCAGCATGGGGCGTGACGATTGATGACCACGGACATGTCGCCACGGATGCGTACGGTCGCACCGACAAACCGGGCGTATGGGCGGTGGGCGACGTGACGGCCGGTCACGCACTGGCGCATCGTGCTTTTGAGCAAGGCATCGTCATCGCGGAGACCATCGCCGGACTCAATCCCAAGCCGGTGGACGAAGCCGCTGTGCCGCAGATCGTGTTCTCCTTCCCCGAAGCGGCGTCGGTCGGGCTCACCGTCGAACAGGCGCAGGCGAGAGAGGACCTCGTCGAAATCAAGGAGACCAACTATCCGATGCTGGCGAACGCGCGCATGCTGATGAGCGGCACGGCCGGCTCATTGACCATCGTCTCCGGCTGCGACGCGGCCAACCCGGACACCCCGCGCGTGCTCGGCGTGCACATGGTCTCCCCGATGGCCTCCGACATCATCGCCGAAGCCGAACAGCTGGTCGGCAACCATGTGCCGCTCGCCGACGCAGCCCGCCTCGTTCACCCGCATCCCACATTCAGTGAAACGCTCGGCGAGGCGCTGCTCAAGGCCGACGGACGACCGTTGCACACACGCTGAGACCAACCAGCACAAGCAAGTTCGGACCAGCGCACCTGATAAGATATTGCCCAGTGTGTTTCGTCCCAACAAAGGAAGAAGTGATGGCGGAAAAGGACGCGAAGCCGAAGAAGCAGAGCACAATCAAGCAGATCATCCAGATCTACAAGTACACGGCTAAGGAAGACAAGGCCCTGCCGTGGCTTGAGGCCGGTGCTTTCCTGCTGCCTGTAGTCGTGATGATCATCATCGGTCTGATTGTCAAGTGGACCTGGCTGACCTGGATCTTCACCATGATTACCGCCATCATGCTCGGCATTCTGCTGGCCACCATGATGCTCACCCGCCGCGCGGATGCAGTCGGCTACAAGCAGATTGATGGCAAGCCTGGTGCCGCCATCGGCGTGCTGAGCAACATGCAGAAAGCCGGCTTTGACTTCCCGCAGGAACCGGTGTGGATCGACCCGAAGACCAAGGATGCCATCTGGCGCGGCACTTCGATGAACGGCATCTACCTGATCGGCGAAGGCGAATACGGTCGCGTCATGAAGGCGATGGATCGTCAGGAACGCGATATCAAGGGCGTCACCGCCGGCTCCTCCATTCCGATATACCGCATCGCCGTGGGCCACGGCCCCAAGCAGGTGCCGCTGACCAAGCTGCGTAGCACGGTGATCAAGTCCAAGAGCTATGAGCCCACGGACCACAAGAACGCACTGATCGCCAAGATTCATCCGCGCCGTCGCTTCCTGCTGACCAAGGCCGAGATGGAAACGCTGAACGATCGTCTTCGCACGCTGCAGGCCAAGAAGGGCTATGCCATCCCCAAGGGCATGGATCCGAACCGCCCGCAGAAGATCTCCCGCCGCGCGATGCGCGGTCGCTGATCGGCAGCACACCACCAAATCGCACAGAAGCCCCGGAATCCGTTCAATCGGTTCCGGGGCTTCGTCATATGTCTCATAATCGCGTCCACTTACATCCACCTACGTCACCTGTCAATACCCACTGTCCACGTTGCGGACATCTCTACCTACTCCCCCGATAGTCTCCGTTTCCATTCTGTAATGATGTTTCGTTGAAATAACGCGCCTGCGCGATTGTCGGCCACAGTCACGAAACATTCTCGTAACCCAAGTTTCGAGCCGGCGAAACGCGCTATTTTACGATATATACCGTTATATCTCATACGAAAGGAGCGGTCCCGTGACCGAACTCAAGTCCAAGGAAGACGTCGAGGCCCTTATCAACAAGGAAGGCATCGAGTATGTCTCCGTCCGTTTCACCGATCTTATCGGCGTTCAGCAGCACTTCACCGTGCCGGCTAGCGAATTCCTGAAGGACGCTTTCACCGACGGCATGCCGTTCGATGGTTCCTCCGTTCAGGGCTTCCAGGCCATCAACGAGTCCGACATGAAGCTGGTCCCGGACGTTGAGACCTCTTTCGTTGACCCGTTCCGCAAGCACAAGACCCTTGACGTGGCCTTCTCCATCGTCGACCCGCTGACCGACGAGCCGTACTCCCGCGACCCGCGTCAGGTCGCCGGCAAGGCCGAGGCCTACCTGAAGTCCACCGGCATCGCCGACACCGCATCCTTCGCTCCTGAGGCCGAGTTCTTCATCTTCGACAAGGTGCGTTTCGAGAACTCCATGCAGCGCTCCTTCTACGAGGTCGACTCCATCGAAGCTCCGTGGAACTCCGGCGTTGACTCCGAAGAGGACGGCACCCCGAACATCGGTTTCAAGAATCGCGTCAAGAAGGGCTACTTCCCGGTTCCGCCGATTGACCACACTCAGGATCTGCGCGACGATATGGTCGCCAACCTGCAGAAGGTCGGTCTGATCCTCGAGCGTTCCCACCACGAGGTCGCCGGCGCTGGCCAGCAGGAGATCAACTACCGCTTCAACACCCTGCAGCACGCAGGCGATGACCTGATGAAGTACAAGTACGTCGTCCACGAGACCGCCGCTCTGGCCGGCAAGGCTGCGACCTTCATGCCGAAGCCGATCGCCGACGACAACGGCACTGGTATGCACTGCCACCAGTCCCTGTGGAAGGACGGCAAGCCGCTGTTCTACGACGAGAAGGGCTACGCTGGTCTGTCCGATCTGGCTCGCTGGTACATCGGCGGTCTGATCAAGCACTCCTCCTCCGTGCTGGCCTTCACCAACCCGTCCCTGAACTCCTACCACCGTCTGGTCCCGGGCTTCGAGGCTCCGGTCAACCTGGTGTACTCCGCTCGTAACCGTTCTGCCGCCATCCGTATTCCGCTGGCCGGCACCTCCCCGGCTGCCAAGCGCATCGAGTTCCGCGCTCCGGATCCGTCCTGCAACCCGTTCCTGGCCTTCTCCGCTCAGCTGATGGCTGGCCTGGACGGCATCCTGAACCACATCGAGCCTCCGGAGCCGGTCGACAAGGACCTCTACGAGCTGCCGCCGGAAGAGCACGCTGGCATCAAGCAGGTGCCAAGCTCCCTGGCCGAGGCTATGGACGCCCTGGAAGAGGACCACGACTTCCTCACCGCCGGCGACGTGTTCACCGACGACCTGATCGAGACCTGGATTGGCCTCAAGCGCGACGAGATCGACCAGGCTCGCCTGGCCCCGACCCCGCTCGAGTACGAGCTCTACTTCCACATCTGAGTTTGAGAGCTTAGCCACGTTGGAATTTCGCCATTGCTCTTCTCTTGTGGGAGTCTAATGGGAGTCATTCAGCGTAACTAGAAAGAACCTCGTGAAATTCGTTTCACGAGGTTCTTTTTTGTATGTTGCGTTGTGTGTTATGCGATGTGTGTTGCTCCTGGAATATTCCAGGGGCGGGCCGCTACTTAGTCTCCCAACGCTCCTTGAGTACATAGGCGGCGGCTTTGGGCTGACGGTCGCGAGTGAAGACGTCCTTCTTGTTGCCGTCGACGCGCATGATACCTTCACCGGTTTGGAAGTCGCAGAGGTTCCATACCTGCTCGCCCACCACTGCCTCGAACATGTCGAACACTTCGTGCTGCATGGTGAGGTACTCGCATTGGTACTCTTCACTCCATTGCACGCTCGGCAGCTTGTGCACACCGGCATCGGTGTCCGCACCGTATTCGGTGAACAGAAACGGCTTGTTGGGTTCGGTGTTCATCCATTGGTTCATCTCGTTGATGAAGGCCTTCTTGGCTCCGATGAGCTGATACCCATCTTGCACATACCAGCCGTAATACCGGTTCAGGCAGATGACATCCGCGAACTGATGGCACTTGTCTTTGCCTCCGGCGGCCATCAGCATATTGGTGTAGGTCAGCGGGCGATGCTGCGGATCGAGCGTGCGCGCGTAATCGAATATCTCCTTGAAATACGGCACGGCCGCCTCGGATTGGAGTCGTTGGCGGCGTCGATGAGATTCCAAGCGCCGGAGGCCCCCGGCATTCTTTTCGTCGAAGGGGACAATTCAGAACACAACTGCCGACACAATCGTCAGGGAGGCCAGCGAGAACAGAGTGCTTACGAGCACGAAGCCGACCGCATACTCGGGCATGTTGTTCTTGCGACCGGTGAACATGGCAATGGTGGTCATGGTCGGCAGTCCGGCGATGACCGTGATCATCAGCACCATGTCATGGGTGATCGGCAGTTGCGGCAATGCGCCGGTCAGCGCGGTCAGTAGCGCGTAGAAGGCGAGCGGGAATGCGATCATCTTGGCGACTAGGCCAGCATAGAGTTCGTAGCGTTTGAGGACGCCCCACCACTTGGTCAGTGCGAACAGGCCGCCCAAGTAGATTAGCGACATCGGCGTGGCCATATTGCCGATGGTGTGCAGCGGCTTCAGGATGATGTCCGGCACCTTGACGCCGAGCAGAATCAGAATCAGGGCGAGCATCACGCCGACGAAGGCGGGATTGACGAATCGTTTAAGCAGGCCGAGGACGCGGGTGCCTGGCGAGGGGCGGACGACGGCCGGAGAACCACCGTTTGCGGCATTGCTCGCCGAACCAGCATTGCCCACCGAACCGGCGCCGTTCACCGAACCGTTCACGACCGCACCTCGCGCGCCAATCGCGTTGCCGCCAGTCGTTTCGTCGACCGGCTCGCACAGCCATACGCCGTACGTCCAGAGCAGCGTCTGGTCGATGATCGACATCAGCGCCACGTAAATCGCGCCGTTCTGCGGCCAAAGTGCCATAATCAACGGAATGCCGATGAATCCGGCGTTGCCGAAAATAAGCGACGCCTGAAATACATGGCTACGCGAACCTTTGAGCCGCAACAGTTCGGCGACCAGCCAGAACACCAGGATGAGCAGCGCGTACATCACGGCGGTCAGCAGCATCACGCCCCAGTTAGAGGCAAGCTGCGCGCGGTCCGCACCATCGACGGCGTTCGAAAACACAAGCACGGGGATGAGCACGTTGAGCAGCAACGAGCACATGCCGTCCAACGCCGTCTGACCGTAGAATCGAAGCCTCACACATCCATACCCGACCATCAGCATGATCAGAAATCCGACTAACTGGCCAATCATGACGCCGAACTGCCCCATGCACACTCCTCTCGCTCGCGTTCCCGTGCTTTTCTGTCACTGGTTCATATAGGCAGCCATCTGGACAGGCTCGGCGGCACACGCATCAGTATGTTCGATACCACCACATGCCAATCCACTTCTCGTTCAACCGTTCCCCGTGCTAATGCGCCGCCGGCCACCCCGTGTTGCCGGTGCTGCGCGAGCACCATTACACGTATTGCATTCCGGTGATCAGCGGGCGCAACGTGTGGGTCGGCGCGAACGTGTCGATTCTGCCGGGAGTGACCATCGGCGACAATTGCGTGATTGGCGCCGGTTCGGTCGTGACACATTCCATCCCCGCCAACTCCGTCACCTACGGCGCGCCCTGCGAGGTCGTGCGTGAAATCGGCGACAAGGACCGCGAGTATTTCTACAAAAATCGCAAGCTCGACGTGTGGGAGTGAGCTTTCGCGCTACTGCTCTTTGAGCTTAAAACGCTCACTGAATTGGCGGTCGCGCCAGTAGTAGACGTCGTCGCGTTCGTTGATTTCGCGAATTACCTTGCACGGGCTGCCATAGGCGACCGTGTTGGCGGGGATGTCCTTGGTGACCAGCGAGTTGGCGCCAATGACCGCGTTGTCCCCGATGGTGACCCCGGGCAGCACGGTGACATTCGCGCCGATCCAGACGTTCTCGCCGATGTGGACTGGCAACGAATACTGGGCACCCTGATAGCGCAGGTCCGGACGCACGGGATGGCCGGTGGCTACAAGCGTGACGTTGGGGCCGATCATGGTGTGGGATCCGATGAAGATCTCACCATCGTCCACCAGCGTCAGGTTGAAGTTGGCGTAACAGCGCTCGCCCCAATAAGTATTGCAGCCCCAGTTCGCATACACCGGGCATTCGAGGTACAGACCCTCCCCCGCCGCGCCGAAGAACGCCTGCATGAGTTCGGTGCGGCGTTTCGGATTGGTCAGCGGTGTGGCGTTGAGTTCAAGCTGGAGATCGCGTTGGGCGGCCTGCAGATCAAAAAAAGCCGTCCACATCATCCGGCAGGTAGACCTCGCCAGAGAACATAAGCGCCATTTTCTCGCGCGTCGCATCATCGATAATCGGCTTGGCGATCGGCTTGTCTTCGGTCATCATTGGCTCCTGTTCGGCGTTTTGGCGATTGTGTCGGTCGAACTATTCTGTCACAGACTCGTTTTCGACACCCAGCATCGAGCGCAGCCAGTCAAGGATTCAGATGTGCGATTGGCACCGTGCAGGCCTCACACTTTTCTTATTGAGAACGATTCGCCGTGCAGTCAAGCCCTCCATCCGCCCAAAAAGGACTCGCTTTTGGCCGCGCCGTCGCGGTAGGCCTTGCCGAACTCGTCAATGAGCCCATGGAATTCCTGCAAATCCTTGACACTGAGGCTCGTATCCAGCACCACGGGCGAATAGGCCCTGTGGAATGCCGGATAGCCGGCCGGCACGTCGAATCCGAGGAAGGCGAATAGTCGGCGAGCATAAGTATCGGCCACGAATGTGCGGCGCGAGAACACGTACAGCATCAGATCGTCGGCCGTCTCGCCGCCAATACCAAATAATCCAAGCAACTCGGCCCGTAATTCGGCATCGGAAATAGCCGCGGCACCCTCGGGCGCGGCCCCGCAACGCTCCACATACCATCGGCTCAGTGACTGTACCGTCTTGGATTTGTTGACATAAAAGCCTGACGGTCGAATCAGTTCCTGCAAACGCTCCGGCTCCATGGCCACCAGCGCATGGGGTTCGAGCACATCCTCCGCTTTCAACGCCGCAAGCGAACGATCCACATTGCTCCACGCCGTATTCTGCGTCAGCACCGCGCCCACCATAATCTCGAACGTGGTCTCCGCCGGCCACCATCCGGTCGGGCCGAGTGCGTCAGCCATGGTGCGGTACAGCAATTCGATGCGCTCCGGCACAGGCCACTTGTGTGCCTGGTTGGCTTTCATACATTTCATATTCTGCATTCAGGCTCCGTATTAGCCATCCGCCATTCATTTATTAGGTCGATTATGCGTTCATTAGGTCACTTGTGATGAACACTGCCTTCAAGAATGGCTTCATTCCAATGCTCATTATCTCATGCTAAGCAGGGCACCGACCTAATGAACGCATAATCGACCTAATGAACGCAACGGTAAGGAAAAACTACAGAGATTCAGCGAGATATGCTCGGTCCACCTGGTCTGGAAGTCGAAAATCTTGATGACATCTACCGCAATTCGTGCAGGATTCGCCGCATGAACGGGATGGTGACCACGAATGTCAGCACGTCGGACACCGATTGGGCCATTTCCACGCCGAGCACGCCGAACATCATCGGCAGAATCAGCACGATTGGCGCCAGGAACAGGCCTTGCCTGCACAAGGCCAGGAACGAGGCGATGCCGGTGCGGCCCATGGTCTGGGTCATCATATTGCCCATCATGTTGAAGCCATTGAGAATCACCGTGCAGCATTGAATATGCAGCGCTGCCACGCCCACCGCCACCACGGCTGGGTCGGAACGGAAGATCTCGACCAGTTGCGGCGCGAAAATCCACAGCAGCGCTGCCAACACCACGAGCACGCAGGTGGCGAGCCGCACGCAGAACCAATATCCCTCTTTGACTCGCGCGAACAGGCCGGCACCGTAGTTGTAGCCGCACACCGGCTGAAAGCCTTGGCCGAGACCCACGATCACCGAATTGGCGCCCAACATGATGCGCATCACGATGGCCATGCCGGCGATGGCCGCGTCGCCGAACGGGTTGGCGGCGATGTTCACGCAAGTCACGGAAATCGAGCCGGCGCCTTGGCGGATCAGCGAAGGCAGGCCGCCGCCAGCCACTTCGCGCATGAGCAGCACATCCGGCTTGCAATTGCGCAGGGACAGTTTCATCACGCCGAATTTGCGGCTCATTGTGGTCAGAATCGTGAAGCTCATCGTCTGGCAGATGGCGGTGGCGAGGCCGGCACCGAAAATCCCCAGACCGGCCACGAAAATGAACAATGGCGCAAGCAGGAAATTCAGCAATGCGCCGGAAACCAGCCCGATCATGCCGAACGCCGATTGCCCTTGGTATCGCAGCAGTCCGTTGAGCGCGAACGACCCGCACACGCAGGGTGCGGCGACCAACAACGGCGTCAGATATTGCACGGCGTATGGGGCGATCGTCGAGGTCGATCCCAGCATGACGACCAGCGGCCGCAGGGTCAGCAACCCGATTGCGGCAATCACCAAACCAGAGAGCACCGCGCCCGCAAAGCCCACGGCCAGTAGTCGGGAGGCACGATCATTGTTCTGCTTGCCGAGTTCGCGACTCATCGAGTTGCCCGCGCCGTTGCCGAAGAAGAAGCCGAGCGCCTGCATCACGGTCATGATGGAGAACGCGATGCCGATGGCACCGGACTGCGCGGTGCCGAGCTGACCAATAAAGAACGTATCCGTGAGATTGTAGGCGGTGGTCACCAAGTTGGAGATGACGGCCGGCAAACACAGTTTGAGAATCAGCGGCTTGACCGGCTGCCCGGTCATCTGCCGATATTTCGCGTCCGCGCTCGCGCGTCTAATGCCATGAATCTGCACCATGGACGGCTATCCTACTCGCGCAGGGTCCTATGCAAAGGCGCGTTACCGCCATACGAGTCAGCGCAGATACCGCCCGGTGATGCTGTTCGGATTGGCCGCGATTTGTTCCGGCGTTCCGGTGGCGACGATGCGTCCGCCGCTTTCGCCACCGCCCGGACCCATGTCGATGATCCAGTCTGCATTGGCGATCACGTCAAGGTCATGTTCGATGACCACGACAGTCGCGCCACTCGCCACGAGCCGGTCGAACACGCCCAGCAGCACGCGCACGTCGAACGGGTGCAGACCGATGGTCGGCTCATCGAACACGAATACCGCGTCCGACTGCGCCTTGCCCATTTCGCTGGCGAGTTTCAGCCGCTGGGCTTCACCGCCCGAAAGCGCCGGCGTCGGCTCGCCAAGCGTCAAGTAGCCGAGGCCCAAATCACGCAAGGTGGTCAGGCGCGCGTGGACCTTCTTGAGGTCGCCGGTCACGGACAGCGCCTGGTCCACGCTCATCGCCATGAGTTGAGGCAGGCTCAGGGAAATGTTGCCGCCACCCTGATCCGTCGCCTCACTCAATTTTTCCTTGGCAGCTTTGCGCTTATCCGGGACCTTCATCTTCGCCGCTTTGCCCTTAGCCGCTTTAACCGCACGCCGAATCGCGTCGGCTTCGGACGCATAGCGGGAGCCTCCACAATCCGGGCATTCGATGGTCACGTCCGGCAGGAACTGCACATCGAGCGAGATTGAACCGGTGCCGTCGCATGTGGGGCAACGCAGTCTGCCAGTGTTGTACGAGAAATCGCCGGCCTTCCAGCCGCCCGTCTTGGCCGCATCGCATCGGGCGAAGGCGCGGCGCAGTTCGTCGTGAATATCGGCATAGGTGGCCACGGTGGAGCGCACGTTTGCGCCAATCGGCGTGGCGTCGATGAGATTCGCGCGACTGATGCCCGCGGTCTCAAGCTCGCGCACGTGTTCCGGCAACAGCTCCCCCGCCGCCTGCGCTTTGAGTGCGGGAATCAGCGATTCGAGCACCATCGTGGTTTTACCGGAGCCGGAGACGCCTGTCACCGCCACGAGCCGGCCGCGCGGAATATCAACGTCCAGCGGCTTGACCGTATGCAACTGGCTGGTTGTCATGCGGATACGGCCAAGGTCGAACACCTGCGGTTCCGCCACGCGCTCACGGATGCGCGCGCTCACATTATCGGCCAAGAACGGCGCAATACGACTACTTGGATTCGCCGCCACTTCGTCCACCGTGCCTTGCGCGATCACATGCCCGCCTTCGGCGCCGGCAACCGGTCCCATTTCAATGAGATGGCCGGCGGCTTTGAGCACGCGCACGTCATGGTCCACGACCACCACGGAATTGCCGTCCGCCACCAAGTCATGCATCACGCCGAGCAGCCCATCCACGTTCGAGGGATGCAGGCCAATGGACGGCTCGTCGAGCACATACAGCACGCCGGTGGTGCGGTTGCGCACGGCACGGGCGAGCTGCACACGCTGGCGTTCACCGGTCGAAAGCGTGGCACCGGCGCGGTCAAGCGCCAGATAGCCGAGGCCCAGATCCAACAGTCGGCGGGCCACGTCCAGGAATGATTCGCAGATGTTGGTGGCCATCGTCCGCATGTCGGCAGGCAGGGATTCCGGCACTCCGCGCACCCAATCCACCGCCGCATCCAAGGTCATCGCGCTGGCTTCGGCAAGGTTCAGCCCGCGCACATGCGGGGCCCGGGCGGCGACGCTCAGTCGTGTGCCGCCGCAGTCGGTGCATGGGCCTTCCTTGAGGAACCGGGCCACGCGCTTCAGGCCTTTCTCGTCCTTGGCTTTGGCGAGCGCGTTCTCCACCGTGTATACGGCGTTGAAGTAGGTGAAATCGAGTTCGGCGAAATCGTCGCCTTTCTTCGGCTTGTAAAGAATATGCTTTTTGACAGCCGGCCCGTTGAATACGATGTCGCGTTCTTCGGGCGTGAGCTCGCTGAACGGCACGTTGGTGCGCACGCCCATCGCACCGCACACCTGTTTCATGAGATCCCACATGAGCGAGCCCCATGGCAGCACAGCGCCGTCGTCGATGCTTTTCGACTCGTCCGGGACCAGGGCCGCGCGGTTTACTTCGCGCACGATGCCGGTGCCGGAGCAGGTCGGGCAGGCGCCGGCCGAGTTGAAGGCGAGCGATTCAGCACCGGGCGCATGGAATTCCTTGCCACAGCTGACGCAAGTAATGGGCAGTCCGGCCGCCACGTTCAGCGTGGGCTCGTTGCGCGCCCCGCAATGCGAGCACACGTGCGAGGCGACGCGGGAGAACAGGAGTCGCAGGCTGTTGAGCAATTCGGTCATCGTGCCGAACGTCGAGCGGATGCCGGGCACCGTGGGCCGCTGGTGCAGGGCCAGCGCGGCCGGCACGTGCAGCACTTCGTCCACCTGGGCGCGGCTGGCCTGGGTCAGTCGACGGCGCGTGTACGTGGACAGCGCTTCCAAATAGCGCCGCGAACCTTCCGCATACAGCACGCCGAGCGCCAGAGAGCTTTTGCCCGAACCGGAGACGCCGGCCACGCCCACCAGTTCACCCAGGGGAATGTCAATGTCGATGTTCTTGAGGTTATGCACGCGCGCCCCGCGCACCTCAATCGCCTGCGGCCGTTGATTGTTGGTCATGCTCGGCACTGCTCCGCCGCCGCGCTATCTGACCTCTGTTCAAGTGTCACGCCGTCACCTCTTTCTCGACTTCGCCCTTGGCTGCCGCCGACTGAGCTTCATGGTCTCCAGTATCATCACGGCCAACGACGGCGGCCGAACGACGGACGAGAATCTTTCGTCTTGGGCACCGTCCGCCACCTGCAATTCGAACTAGCTGAACCAGCGTGACGATATTGTCGGCTATCGATCTGCCGTGATCGTAATGGACATCGTCGTCCGGAAGCACGTCACCGGTTCCGAGAGGAGTCGGCGGCGCGCTTTCATAAGGGCACACAATCCCAAGATCACACCCACAGATCAATACCGATCAATACTCGTACGTGATCGCGGGGTCGCCGATGGTCGGCGTCTGATCCAGTTTGAGGTTGGCCGAGCCGGCCGCGGTGGTCACGTCGTATTCGATGGTCACCGTGTCCTGAGGCGCCAGGGAGATGTCGTCCATGTAGGTCATATGGTCCTTGGCCTGCACCTGTGCGAAGGAACTGCCGTTCGACGCCGACACGTTGCTGACCTCGCCTCCGGCCGGCGTGTAGATGACCACGCGGTTCACCGCCACGCCTCCCTTGGCGTTCGCCGTGATGTATTCCGGCAGGGATCCGGCCTCGCCCGGCTGCAGGGTGTTGGTGAACGAATACGTAACGTGGTAGGTGTTGTCGCCGGTCCTCTTCACCGTCGACTTGCGCTGGATGTACCAGTCCATCTTCGAGGCCTGCATCTCGTTGAAGTAGACGCCGGTCACCGGGTTCTTCGCGTCGTTGGTGATCTCGCCGGTGACGCCGGCGCTGCGCAGCACCGCCTGATCCTCCTCGTGGAACGACCAGAAGTACAGGTGCCGCTGCTCGGCCATCCGGAGCATCGTCTTGGCGACGGTCATGAGCTTCTGCGTGTTCATGTCGCTGAACAGGTGGGTGACCGCCTGGGCGGCGGTCTCGCTGAAGTACTGGTCCTGAGCGGAGGGCGTCAGTTCCTTGTAGGCGCCGTTGAGCAGGAATTCGGCGGTGTTCGACCCGTTGAGCACGCGCCCGTCGGACAGAGTCACGTCGCCGGTGGCGCCGATCATCGCCTGCAGCGCGACGGGGTCGAGCGACATCACGCCGTCGGACGATCCGCCGAACGGAGCCGCCTGCCAGAACTTCTGGGCCATGGACGCGACGCGCGGGAAGTCCGGCGTGGACGAAAGATTATGAATGACTTGACCGAAGTACAGTCCGCTGTACAGCGTGCCGTCACCGTCCTGGTTGACGTCATCCAACGCGGCGTTGGAGGGGAACTCGGCATCCGCGTGGAACTCCCCCACCGCGATCTTGCCGTTGTCCGCGCTGAAGGAACCGGCCGAACCGATCAGGCCGCCGGTTCCGCGGATCTCGGAATTCGTCTGGGCAAGCAGCACGTAGTTGCGGGCGCCGTTCGCACCGAGGAAGTTCGGCAGCATGTTGAGCATGCCGCTCAGGTTTTCGGTCACCTGCGCCAGGGCGGCCATCTGCGTCTTGCCGTTCTGCAGCGCGTTGTTCACCACGCCGAGTTTGGCGTCGGGAAGATCCTGGATCGTCCTGGCCTGTGATTGCACGGACTGGTCGACCGTGGCAAGCTGCTGCGCCGCGGCGATGATCGGCTCCATGTTGAGCTGCCCATCGCCACTGGAGAGGCTGGCACCGGTCAGTGTGGTGACGACCTTGCCCAGCTGGGGCAGCGTGGTCTGCGCGAAGTCATCGATGGTACCGATGGCGGTGCGCGCCGTCTTCACGTCACCGCCGACCACGGGCATCTTCTCCGCCAGCGTCCACAGACCGCCGCTGACATCCTGCTTGGCGGCGGCCGCCTCCTTCTGGATGTAGCTCACGTCGGACAGCGCCTGGACCATGTCGTCGGTGGAACCGTCCTTGATGACCTTGGCCGCGTTGACGACATTGTTGAGGTGCGCTTTGGCGCTCATCGCCGACTTGTACAGTTTGAATCCGCTGAAGCCGGCCGCCGCGGCGCACACGACCAGCAACAGCAGCACGACGAGCAGCGCGTTGCGAACGCGATGGGTTGTCCTGGTGACCGTGCGTGCGTGTGATGGCATGGGCTACTTCCTTACGTTATGACATGTATCGATACTGGCTGGCTGCCCGGTTACGCTTTCGCTGGACGGGTAGCCCGGCGGACGGCACGTAGCAGTGCACGACGTGCACATCGCGTATGATGCCGGGGGTTGTCAGCGCGGCTGACTGGGGTGGCCGCGGACCGGTACCTAGACTTGCAGCTGCCCTCCGGCGATGCATGTCACCTGCAGCGGGGAACGTCCGCTGCAGTTACGGCTATTACCGGCCAGCCGACAGCAATCGCTGGTTTAGTTGTTGGTCTTTTCCGGCTGGTCACCCGTTCCCATGAGCTGGCATGCACCTTTCAGCGAGTATCTCTCCTACCGCATGCCAGTCTACCCATGCCCGCGGGATAACCCAAAAAGCCTTGCAAGAATACCGAATTTCTTTACCTTTGGCCCTGATCGTTCGACGGCTCGACCTCATCCAACCGGCCGATCCCCGGAGGCGGAACCAGTGGAATCCTCGTGACCGGGAATGCGATCGTTCCCGCTTGCGCGATGGCGGATGCGCGCAACGTCAACGACGCATCGACAAGCCACTGTATGGCACTCTCAAAATCCTTGCCACGTCCACCAGCTCGCACCACGCCGTATACGAACTTCTTGTTCTCTTTCGCCAACTGGGAAGGAATTGAATCCCATACCTGATTGAGACGAAGCGTGGTGACGGCGGGACTATCACGCATATCAACATGTTCGGAGAAATCGTCACGATAATCGGAGACCAGACTATTCTGCAATTTACGAACCGACGTGAAGTCAGGATTCGGCAGAGTACCGGCGAACGCTTCAACGATCTCCGGCATGCCTCCTGTATACATGAAATACCGCAGCCAAGTCATGACCCTGTCATGCATTACGTTAATTAGCGGAAAATCCTTGGACTCAAGCATTTCGGCCAAGGCATACTGTTTGCACGCATACAGGAATTCAACAAAAGACATAGGATACAGCTTGAGTCTACTGACCTTGCCAACCGAGAATGAAAACCCAAGATGCATGGCGATGCCAAGCGCCGATCCAGTGGCCAAGACGTCATACTCCGGGGCGGCTTCATTGAACATCTTCAGCGAAGTCATCGCCCTCGGCACCTCCTGTACCTCATCGAAAATGACGAGCGTATCCTCGGGAGTGATCCTAGTTCCGGACTCGATCGACAGTGCGGGAATCAGCCGTTCCACATTCAGATCCGCATCAAACAACATACGCATGTTGGCATTGTCGAAAAATGCGACACAACAGCAATACGTAAGGTACTTGACAATCTTTGATGGAGTCGTATACTCATATCTGTCAGGTACTTGACATAATTACTGAAGAGGATGAAAAAGACATACGACCAGCGACGCTTCGTTCGCTTCCTTATTAAAGGAGACCGGCATGAACATCACACATGACATGAGCAACGACCTCACCGAATACGACCCGGAATCCCGTCAAGTAGACGGACCGAACCCCATCGAAAACCGCATCAGCTCCTCCGCGGCCCGTGTTCCCGACATCATCAGCTGCACTTCCGGCATCACTGTCCAAGGCCGCCAACTCCACTCGTTCGCGTTCACCACGGACGCGGCCATCATCCGCAACACCAATGCCGACGCCATTCTCGCCGTATATCCGTTCACCGGCGAACCAGTCATCACCCAGGCCCTACTCACCGTGGCCCAGGCCCCGCTGTTCGTCGGCGTGGGCGGTGGCACCACCACCGGCCCGCGCGTCATCCAACTCGCCATGATGGCCGAGATGCAGGGTGCGGCGGGCGTGGTGCTCAACGCGCCGGCGCCGCCCTCCACGGTGTACGACGTGGCGCGCATCACGAACACCCCGGTCATCGCCACGGTCCTGACCTGCAACGACGAATTGGACGAGAAAATCGAGGCCGGCGCCTCCATCATCAACGTGGCGGCCGGCCGCAGGACGCCTGACGTGGTCCAGCAGATCAGGCAGCGCCACCCCTCCATCCCGCTGCTCGCCAGCGGCGGTTCGACCGACGAGTCCATGGCAGAAACCATCGTGGCCGGCGCGAACGCGCTGACCTGGACCCCGCCGAACGCGCAGGAGATGCAGCGCTCGATGATGATGCGCTATCGCGGCGAATCCACTGGCGACAACATGCAGCACTGACGTAAGGATTCCGAACATGAGCAGCACCAGCAACAACGCCGCCGTAACCGGAAACGACGCGGTCGACGACGTAATGGCCACGAGTCAATCGGCGGAGAACGGCACAAGCCACAACACCGCCGACGGCGATATCAAGAACGATGTTCTCAGCAGTTTCATCAGCATTGGCCGCATCATGGCGTATCGCGCGATACACAGACGGCTCGTCTCCCCCGGCGCCAAATCGCCGCGCGGCGAACATGCTTTCGACCCACGCCGTGGCCAAGGCCGCGTCTTGGCCACGCTCAGGGAATCCGACCAGACCAGCCAGAAGGACCTGGCCGCGATGTTCGGCATGAGCCGCCAAGCCATGGCCGAACTGTTGAAGAAACTGGAGGCCAGCGGTCACATCAGCCGCCGTCCGTCTAGGCGGGACAGCCGCGTCATGATGGTCAGCCTCACCAACCAGGGCCGCAAGGCCGCCGATCTGCTGGGCAAAGCGCCCGACCAGACCTCCTCCATGCTGGACTGCCTCAATGAAACCGAGATACAAACCCTACACGGCTACCTGCAGCGCATCATCGACACCTCCTCCGACGACCTACCGGCCTCGACCGCCGAGGATGTCAAAAAGTGTGAGCTGCTTATCGAACACCTCAAGCGCAGGCGGATGCCGGCCGACCGCGCATAGTTTGCGAACAGCCCGCACGACTTGTGGCCGCATAAGCATGCGGCCGCACAACAGTCCAGCCGCACAGTCATCCAGCCGCCCCTACAAACACGCCCGATTCACCATTTGCACGACATCTTGCACCAAACCCTACTTTGAGATGCGGTATTTTGCACCAAAACCCATTTTGAAATGCGGCATTCTGCACATACAAGGCAGAAAATGCTACTCCCATAAGGGATATTGATTTTCATCGACGAGGTGCAAGAGACACCGGATGTAATGGCCACGTCAAGTTTGATGTACCGGCGTCGCAATTCGGCGATTTGACGTTTCACCACATCTCGCTGATTGCGAAAAACAGCAAGTCGTGATTCGAGCGTGGCATCACCTTGCTTAGTCATATCAACAAAATCCTTGATCTCTGCGAGACTCATGCCCGTGGATTTCAGACATTCAATGAGATCAAGCAATTCAAGATCGCCGTCATCGAAGCATCTCCGTCCGGAACCAGTTCAAGCGATACCGGGCAAAAGACCTTGGCCGTCATAGTAGCGCAACGTATGTTCGGACAGCCCAGTCTTTCGCGACACCTGACCGATGGAATATCCCATGCCAACTCCTTTCCCTGCAGTCGAGCCAGTGTGAGTCCAGCCATATTCACGGATGTCCTATGCAGAACGGACACTCTTCGACTGCCTGAACCTTGCAGCCCAAACATGCATCAATCAGCACAAATCACAGACAGTGGGCCATATACAGCGGCAGCTTGATGCGTTCTCCATCCACTTCGAGTTGGCGGGGATGCAGAACGTATTCCTTGCCCAATCGTTGGGCATACCTTTTGCGGAATTTGTCGAGCGAAGACACACCGTATCGTTTCGTGGATTTCACTTCAATCGGGCTGATGCGAGGCTTCATCGCGGCATTATCGTATTCCCGAACGATGAGGAAGTCTATTTCCATGGTTTTCGAGGCATCCGCCCTATCCAAGCGCGAGAAGAAATACAGTTTGCGCCCATTCGCCCGGAATTGCTGAGCCACCGCATTCTCCACCAGCATCCCTTCGTTGAGCGAGAGTTTATCGAACAGAATATCCCGGTACACATCATCCGGCGTTGTCTCTCGATCGGCAAACGCCTGCGACACCAGCAAACCGGTATCCGCCATATAGCATTTGAATGAATCGTTATCTTCGTACAATCCCAGCCCCACCAAAGGGTCAGTCGAATTACGGCACAGGTTCACCAAGCGGGCGTCTTCCAACCAGAAGAACGCCGAATCGTATTCACGAGATCGAGCCCCCTTATCGACCGATGCCAGAGTGAATCGTTTCTCATGCTTGGACAGCTGCCCTGGAATCTGAGCGAAAATGCCCCGCACGCGGCCGGCATCGCCATTGGCGAACTTGCCGATATCATCACTGTACAGCTGCAGGATGCCACGCTTGATCAAATCCACCTCGCCAAAATCGCGCTGCTCGACATAATCGGCAACCGCCTGCGGCATACCGCCCACCAGCAGATATTCGCTCCACAGCCTCATCGCTCGTTTGTGCAGCGCATCGGGCAACGGGACCAGACGCTCGAACGATTTGCGAATCGTTTCAGCAAGCAGCTCCTCCCCCATGGCCCAGCAGAACTCCTCAAAATCGAGCGGCCCCATGTCCATTTTCCGTTCCTCGGAGGGGATGACGATATTCGCCACATTCCTCTTGATGGAGATCAGCGAACCAGTTTCCACATAGTCATACCGGCCATCCGCAACCAGATATTTGATGAGCTCCCTCGCCGCCGGATACCGCTGCACCTCGTCGAAAATAATCAACGATTCACGCTCGTACAGTCGCTTGCGGTAATACGCAGACAACAGCATGAAAAATGTGTCAAAGTCATCACGCTGGTTTTCGAAGATGTCGCGAACGTCACGCGGCAAACGCGCGAAATCGATGAGAATATATGACTTGTACTGAGTGCGGCCGAATTCCTCGACAATGGTACTTTTGCCCACGCGGCGAGCGCCTTCGATGAGAAGCGACTCACGCCCACCCGCTTTTTGTTTCCATGCGATCAGCTTATCCAGCATCTTGCGCTTCAACATGAGCAATCACCTCATTACACGAAAACAACAGTATGGACATATGCTATTTTACACGAAAACAGAAGTATAGAGGTAGCCGATTCTACACGAAAACAACGGTATAAGGACGCAAGCCGAACCGGCTCACCTCCCCCACAATCCCCCCATCACACCGTCGGCCTGTTTGATTGTGCGATTTTGTGCGAATGGCTCACACGGTTCTTGGTGAGAACCGTTCGCTGCGTACCTG
>OIXX01000215.1_pt1 | contig 43832 bp, 42 predicted proteins | sample 1588161 | NCBI WGS metagenome assembly OIXX01 (sample SAMN03283274) | human gut metagenome | biome: human-associated habitat; material: feces | host: Homo sapiens | place: Peru | collected 2012 | reverse complement strand
GCGGCCAGCGCCAGCGCCTGACCATCGCCCGCGCGCTCGTGGGCTCGCCGCGCATTGTGATCCTTGACGACTCCGCCTCCGCGCTCGACCTTAAGACCGACGCCGCGCTGCGGCGCGCACTTGCCGGCATGAGCGTGACGCGCATCGTCGTGTCGCAGCGCGTGAGCTCCGTGCGCGGCTCGGACCAGATTCTCGTCATGCGGCGCGGCAAGGCCGTGGGCCTGGGCACGCACGACGAGCTGCTGCGCGCTTGCACCGTGTACCAGGAGATCTGCGCCTCTCAGGGGGTTGATGACCGTGCCGGTCACCCCGCCTTGGATGAAGATGCCCGGCGCGCGCGTCCGGATGCGGATGAAGGGGGCGAGAACTGATGCCGAATTCGTATTCCGCAGTCGGGTCGATTTCGACGGTCACCGCCAGCGTGACGGGCGGCGGCCCCGAGTTGAACGACGGCGATCGCAGCGTCCCGGCCATGTTCGCGGGCGAGGTCACGCAGCGCCTGCTTTCCTACGTGCGTCCGCATGCCGGTTCGTTCGCGCTCTCGTTCGTGGCCGCTGCGGTCTCCGTGACGCTGCAGCTGTACGTTCCCATCCTCATCGGTCAGGGCATCGACCTCATCGTCGGCGCCGGGCGGGTGGACTTTGCCGCGCTGGCTCCCTTGGTCCTGCGCCTCGGCCTGGTGGTGATCGGGGCATCGGCCACCCAGTGGCTGCAGGGATACTGCATCAATCGCCTGTCGTACGAGACGGTGCGCGACCTGCGCGTTCAGGCGAGCGATAAGATCAGCCGCATGCCCATCTCGTTCATCGACGCGCACCCGCACGGCGATCTCATCTCGCGCGTGGTGAACGACGTGGACCTGGTGGGGGACGGCCTGCTTCAGGGATTCACTCAGCTCTTCACCGGTGTCTTCACCATTGTGGGGACACTCGTCTTCATGCTGACCATCTCGGTGCCCATGGCCATCGTGGTGGTGCTCGTGACCCCGCTCTCCATTTTTGCCGCCGGTGCCATCGCCAAGGTGTCCAACAAGAGTTTCTCCGCGCAGCAGCGTATTCTGGGCCAGCTGACGGGGCATATCGAGGAGTACGTGGGCAACCAGCGGCTGGTCTCGGCCTTTGCCTTTGGCCCGCGTGCGCAGGAGGGCTTCGATGCCATCAACGGCGAGCTCTACACGGCCGGTGAGCGCGCGCAGTTCCTGAGTTCGCTCTCCAATCCGGGTACGCGCTTCATCAACAACGTCATCTACGCGGTCGTCGGCGTAATCGGCTGTGCGTGCGTGATCACGGGCTGGCCGGCACCGCTCACCGTGGGCGGCGTGCAGGTGTTTCTCTCGTACGCGAACCAGTACACCAAGCCGTTCAACGAGGTCACGAGTGTGATCACGCAGATTCAGACCGCATATGCGAGCGCGCGGCGCGTCTTCGCGCTGCTGGATGCGGAGGAAGAGGAGCCGGATGCGCCGGACGCCCTGGTGCTGGCGGCTCCGCAGGGTGCCGTGGCGCTGGAGCACGTGGACTTCTCCTACGTGCCGGACCGGAAACTCCTGCAGGACATCTGCGTGGATGCGGCGCCGGGCCGGCGGTTCGCCCTGGTGGGCCCAACCGGCTGCGGCAAGACCACGCTCATCAATCTGTTGCTGCGCTTCTACGATGTGGACGCCGGCGCGGTGGAGCTCGACGGGACCGATATCCGCGAGCTCACGCGTGCCAGCCTGCGCCACAGCTTTGGCATGGTGCTGCAGGATAGTTGGCTCTTCGAGGGCACGATTGCCGAGAACATCGCCTACGGTCGCCCCGATGCCACGCGCGAGCAGATCGTCGATGCTGCGCGACGGGCGCATGCCGACGGTTTCATCGACACGCTGCCGCAGGGGTACGACACGGTGATCGCGGAGGATGGAGGCTCGTTCAGCCAGGGCCAGCGCCAGTTGCTCTGCATCGCGCGCGTTATGCTTACCGATCCGGCCATCCTGCTGCTGGACGAGGCGACCTCGAGCATCGATACCCGCACGGAGCTGCAGGTGCAGGCGGCCTTTGACGAGCTGATGCGCGGGCGCACGAGCTTTGTGGTTGCGCACCGGCTGAGCACCATCGTGCACGCCGACTGCATCCTGGTCATGCGCGACGGGCGCATTGTCGAGCGCGGCACGCACGAGCAGCTGCTCGCAGCGGGTGGCTTCTACGCGGAGCTCTACAACAGCCAATTCGCTAGCCCCGCCGCGCGTTGAACGATGGAAGGAATGTCCCCTTCCATCGTTCACCGTGACGGGCGGGGTAATATACGTGAAAGAACGAACCTGGTTCGTTTGTGTAGGAAGGGATCATCATGACGTACGCAATCGTGGTCGAGAGCAAGACGGGCAACACGCGGAAGCTGGCCGATGCGCTGGCGCGGGAGCTGGGTAGCGAGGTCGTGACTGCGGACGATTCGCAGGTGGACGCCGCCATCGACGCTGCCGGCACCGTGCTGGCGGGCTTTTGGTGCGACAAGGGCGACTGCTCGCCGGCCGCGGCGAGGGTGCTGGCGGGGCTTTCCGGCAAGCAGGTGTTCCTGTTCGGGACGGCGGGCTTCGGTGGCTCGGCGGAGTACTTCGACCGCGTGCTCGGCGCCGTGGAGAAGCACCTACCCGATGACGCGGAGCTGCTGGGCACGGCCATGTGCCAGGGCCAGATTGCCCCGGCCTCCCGTGGGCGTTGGGAGGCGGCACTCGCCAAGGACCCGGAGGACAAACGCGCCAAGATGATGCTGGCGACGTACGACGCCGCGGCCGGTCATCCAACGGAGGCCGACGTGGCACGCGTGGTAGCCGCAGCGAAGCAAGCGCTGGGGCGGTAATTCAACCAGCATGATCGAAAGAACGTGTCCGGTTCGTTCGATCACGGCGCTGCCGATTTGTTCCTACTAATAACCTATTAAGTTTGTCTGAAGATGGGCAAGTGACGGCTTCGGAACCTGACAGAGACCTCCCCGGGGTGTAGTATCGTCCGCGTCCAAGAAATGAGATGTGGGGAGGACCATTTCTTATGAAGAGGAACATCGTCTTGCCGATCGTGACCGCGACGGTGCTGGTGGTCGCCGTGCTGACCTTCGCGCTGCCCAAGATCCTGGAGGGTAACGGCGTGGCGGGCGCCGCCAATCCTAAGGCCGAGCAGTTCGCCCAGGGCCAGGACGTCGTCATCAAGGCCTCCGACATCTCCAGCGATGCGAGCTACTACGACTACGACGCCAACGGCACCAAGGTCCAGCTCTTCGCCGTTAAGGCGTCCGACGGCACGGCGCGTGTGGCGCTCAACACCTGCCAGGTGTGCCAGGGCTCGCCCAAGGCGTACTTCGTGCAGAACGGTGACAACTTCGTGTGTCAGAACTGCGGCAACAGCTTCGCTTCCACGCAGGTGGGCGACGCCGCGCAGGGCTGCGACCCCATCCCCGTCACCAACGCGGACTACACCATCAAGGACAACACCATCGTGGTGCCGGCTTCCTTCCTGGACCAGTACGCGAGCTCCTTCACCAGCTGGAAGAAGGCGTAGCGCCCCATGGCGGAATCCGGTAGGGGAGCGGGCCGGATGCAGCGGGCGACGGTCTACGTAGAGGGCATGAGCTGCTCGGGTTGCGAGCAAGCGGTGGAGCGCGCGCTCACGGCAGTGCCCGGTGCGCGCTCGGTTACGGCAAGCGCGCCCGACGGCATGGCACAGGTGGAGTTCGAGGCCCCGTGCACGGCGGAGCAGCTGTCCGCAGCGGTGGACGCGAGCGGGTACATCGCATGCGGGGTCGAGCTGACGGGTTCGGACGCGCGCCCGGCAGGTGCGGTTCGGGGCGCGGAAGCTGCGGCTGCGGGCAAAGGCACGTGTGCATGTGCGGCCGCGGGCCAGGATTCCCACGGCGCGGCCGCCGTGAGCACTCCTGCCGTTCCCACCCGGCGCCCGGGCACCATGGATGCCGTCTACCTGGTCATCATCGCGGCGGGCATCTTCCTCATCGCACAGAACCTGGGCATCAACCGCTTCTTCCAGAGCATCCCGACCATCGACGGCGTGGGCCTGGGCTCGGCGGCGCTCTTCGGCATCGGCCTGTTGACCTCGGTGCACTGCATCGCCATGTGCGGCGGCATCAACCTGGCGCAGAGCGTCGCGATCGCGCCGGCGTCCGCCAACGCCGACGTTGCCGCTGACACCGCCACCGCATCCGGCGAGCACCCCCGGGCTGGTCGCGGCCGCGCCTCGCTCGCCCTGGGTCCGAGCCTGCGCTACAACGCCGGTCGCCTGGTCAGCTACACGTGCATCGGCGGCGTGCTGGGCGCCGCGGGCCAGGTGGTGTCCATCTCGCTCGGTGTGCGCTCGATCATCGGGCTCCTGGCCGGGTCGTTCATGGTCCTCGCCGGGCTGGGCATGACGGGTATCCTCGCGCCGCTCGCACGCCTCACCCCGCACCTTCCGCGCCCGGTCGCGTGCGCCGCCGCGTCCATCGCCCGCCGCGGACCCTTCGCGCTTGGCCTGGTCAACGGCTTCATGCCCTGTGGACCGCTCCAGGCCATGCAGGCCTATGCCATCGCGAGCGGCAGCTTCGTGGCCGGTGCGCTCTCCATGGCGAGCTTCTGCGCCGGTACCATCCCGCTCGTGCTGGCCTTTGGCGTGTTCGCGGGCACCATGCACCGCACCTGGCGCCGCGCCATGCTGCGCGTGGCCTCGGTGATGATGCTCATCTTCGGCCTGTTCATGCTGCAGAGCGGGTTGGCGCTCGCGGGCGTGCAGCTGCCCGGTGCCTCCGCGAGCCGCGCAGCGGGCGGGTTCGTGCGGGCCCAACAGGACGGCGACGTGCAGACCGTTACCACCGAGCTGCGCGCGGACGGCTACGACAGCATCCAGGTGCGCGCCGGCGTGCCCGTGCGCTGGACCATCCACGCGGCCGCGGGAACGCTCAACGGCTGCAACGGGGAGGTCGTGCTGTCGGGCTTCAACCAGCAGGTCAAGCTCGTGGAGGGCGACAACGTCATCCAGTTCACGCCGCAGAAGGCGGGCACCTACAATTTCAGCTGCTGGATGGGCATGCTCAACGGCCAGATCGTCGCCAACTAGCCACCCGCGGCGACCTCCTCCGCGGCGACGCGTGAGGTAAAGGTACCTTTACACCTCACGCGGTGAGGACCTCTATGAACTGCTCGTAGGTGTGCGCCTGCAGCAGGCGCACGCTTTTCTTGGGTGAGAGGAACATGTTGATGCAGAGGTCCAGCACGTCCTGGAAGTAGCGTGTATCGTTCGACGCCAGTCCGATCATGATCACGTAGCTCACGTGCCGCTCGCCCCAGGGGATGGGCTGGTCGTTGTGGAGCACGGCCATGAACGAGCGCCGTGCGTTTTCCGTGATGGCGTGCGGCACCGCCAGAACGTCGGTGAAGGCCGTGCCGGAAATCCGCTCGCGCAGCAGCACGTCCTCCACGAACCCCTGCTCGATGACGCCCGCCTCCAGGCAGGTCCGCCCCAGCAGCCGGATGGCGCCCTCGGGTCCGTCCACGTCCCGGTTGCGCAGGTAGAGGTCGGGCGTGAGGAACTTCCGCAGGTAGGCGCGAGCGGCGAGTGCCTGCTTCTGGCGCTGCACCGTTTCCAGCGCGCCGCGGATCTTCACGACGTTCCGCTCGGAGAGCAGCGGACTTACGAGCACCATCCGCCCGGGCATGCTGGGCAGCCCGATGGTGGTGATGACGAGGTCCGCCTCCTGCGGATCGTCCAGGAAGGACTGGTAGTCCACCACGCTCACCACGTCGATCTGCCCATGGAAGGCCTGCTCCAGCCGCCGCATGAAGGTGCTCACGAAGTTGTGGTAGCGCTCGAACACCACGATGCAGGTGACCGTCTCCACGTCGCCCTTATGTTCCTCCAGGTAGTTGCCCAGGTGGAAGGCGACGAACCCGATCTCGTCCTCGGAGAGCGTGATGCCGTAGCGGAGCCCGAAGCGGTGCGTGAAGAAGACCGCCATGTCGTACACGGGCGCGTACTCGCGCTTGATGGCGCTCGCGATGGGGTTGGGGCACTGCGCCCCGTAGACGGTGCGCTGGTAGGCGTTGTGCATGTGGAGCGAGAGCTGCAACAGGAAGTCCTCGTTGAACTCGGCCAGGCCGTAGCGCTCGCTCAGTTCCGCGGCGAGCTCGATAACCGTGTCGAAGAACTCCTCGCCCACGAGCTTCACCAGGCGGTCGCGCGTGAGCTCGTCTCCGGCGTAGGCCTCGGTGGCGAGCGATATGAGCGCCACCACCTGGCGGTAATCGTTGCGCGAGGTCCTCACGTGAAACTCGCGCTCGGCGTAGTCGATGATCTGGTCCACGCAGTGGATGATCTCCTCGCGGTGACGCAGGTTTTCCACCAGCTGGTGGGCCGCCACGGGACCCTCCTCGTCACCCAGGGTGTTGCCCGACTGCAGGCGTACTAGGATGACGATCAGGTGCATGAGCAGGTTGTTGAGCGCGTAGTCGTTGAGGAAGAGCTCGGAGGTCTGGCAGATCTCCACGAGCTTGTTGAGCATGCCGCGCACGTCGTAGTCGGGGAACATGTCCTCCAGCGCGCCCACCGAGGTGAAGTACCCGCTCTTGGTGTGCGTGGCCAGGTAGCCCAGCAGCTTGCGGATGTCCTCCTCGGGGCCCGTGAGCGAGAGCGCGTAGTCGCGCGTGTCCAGGGTGAGGCCGAAGCGCTTGGCCAGGCGACGGAGCCGGGGCACGATGCTGGTGGAGATGGTGCTCGCGCTGACGAAGAGCTCGTCCGCTAGGTCGTAGAGGGAGACGCGAGCGTCCGCGGCGAGTAGCCGGGTGGTCACGTAGTTCAGGCGCTCCTCCGTATCAGTGCGCGCCGCCACGCCCGCCTCGTCGTCCTTACCGGCGTGCTCGCCACTGGCCTGTACGAGCCGGTACCCCAGGCTCGAGGACTCGATCTGCGCGCGTCCCTCGGCCGTGAGCTGCGACACGTAGTTGCGCACCGTGCGCTCGCTCACGCCCACGCGCCGCGCGAGCGAGGAGGCCGGCACCCAGGTTCCCGAGCTCCGCAGGGTGGAGATGAGGTCCTGCACCCGCTCCTGCTTCATGGCGTCTCCCTTCCCGTCGGCGGCGCCGCCGCGCACCGGTCGTTCGCCTCACTATACCGGGCTATTTTCCGCGGCGCGGAAAAACTTTTTGCCGCCGGTCGGCAAAAAGTCTGTTCGACGTCCGTTCCACCGTACGCGATAGTGGCCCCATGGTTACCCCAACGCGGCCGGGAGGGCCGGCCGCCCGGGAAAGGAGAAACGCATGACCAAGCACAACGTTCTACTCGTTTGCGGTTCCGGTGCCAGCTCGGGGTTCATGGCCGCGAACATCCGCAAGGCGGCCAAGACGCGCGGGATCGACATCGCCGTCAACGCCCGCAGCGAGTCCACCGTGGAGGACTACGTGGACGAGATCGACTGCGTCATGGTGGGCCCGCACCTGGCGAGCACCCTGCCCGACCTGGAGGAGATCTGCGAGGGCTACCCCATCAAGGTGGCCGTCATGAAGCCCGAGTACTACTCGCACCTGAACGGCGATATGGCGCTCGACCACATCCTCGAGCTATTTGGCGAGAACGCGTAAGAAGGAGCGTGCAATGAACGCATTCATCGGCTGGCTTGAGAACTCCTTCGCTCCCAAGCTGCAGAAGGTCGCGAACCTCACCTGGATCGTCATCATCAAGGACTCGCTCATGCAGTGCCTGCCGTTCATTCTGGCCGGCTCGCTCTTCTGCTGCTTCGCAATCCTGAACAACTACATCGACTGGCTGCCGAGCTTCTGGACGCCGTTCGGCTGGACCATGGGCAAGCTCTCCCTCATGGTGGCCTTCCTCATCCCGTTCAACTACTGCGAGAAGAAGCGCTTCCGCAAGCAGCGCATCATCGCCGGCATCACGGGCCTTATCCTCTTCATGATCATCGTGGAACCCGAGATCATCGCGGACGGCGAGGCCGGCACCTTCGGCCAGGGCCATGACGCGTACGGCGCGGGCGGCATGTTCGTCGCGATCCTCGCCGGCGTGGTCTCCGGCCTGATCTTCGGCGCCTTTGCCAAGTTCTCCTTCTTCAAGGACGACTCCGTCATCCCCGACTTCGTGCGCCAGTGGTTCGATGCCCTGCTGCCCATCATCCTCACCATCTGCCTGGGCTGGATTGCCGTGGACGTGTGTGGCCTCGATGTCTACAACGTCGTCGTGTCCATCTTCATGCCGCTGCAGTCCTTCGCCGACACTTGGTACGGCATGACGATCATCCTGTTCCTGTACTGCGTGATCTACTCCATGGGCATCTCCACCTGGGTCATGACGCCTGTCACCGAGCCCGTCAAGCTGCAGCTGATCGCCGCCAACCTCTCTATGGTCGCCGCCGGCACCGCCACCACCGCGAGCCTGCACGTGTTCACCGAGACCTTCATCTACACCTGTTACCTGTGGGTCGGCGGTGTGGGAGCCACGATGTCTTTGGTGGTCCTTATGTGCTTCTCCAAGTCCGCGGAGCTTAAGGCTCTGGGTCGCGCCTGCCTGGTGCCGAGTATCTTCAACATCAACGAGCCCGTGGTCTTCGGCGCCATCGCCTGGAACCCGCTGCTCATGCTTCCCATGTGGATTCAGGGCATCGTACTGCCGCTGTTCACCTGGCTCTTCACCAAGGTGATTCCCTTCGCGCCCATCCCGGAGATCCAGTTTGAGCTGTGGTACTGCCCGTACCCCATCTCCACCTTCATCTCCACGCAGGGCTCCATCATGGGCGTCATCTTCGCCATCGCCACCTTTGTCCTGTCCGGCCTGATCTGGTTCCCGTTCCTGAAGGCCTATGAGGCTAAGAAGGTCACCGAGGAGCACGCCGCGCTCGAGGCGCAGGCCGCCTAGCGTCCCTTTTCCAGCCGCCACCGTCTCCTTCCCCCGACGGCGGCGGCACCCCTCGCGCCCGCACGCGGGCCGCTGCGGGCGCCACGCGAGGACCTGGAAGCATCGCAAGCATTCATGAAGTGAATTGGAGTGTGTATTCATGGAAGAGGAGAAAAGCCCCATGGTGGGCATGTCCGAAGAAGAGAAGGAGCAGTACGTCTCCGAGCAGGCACTCGCCATCATCATGAGCGCGGGGGACGCCCGCACCATCGCCAAGGAGGCCTTCGACGAGATCGTCGCCGGCAACTTTGAGCACGCTGAGGAGCTCATGCACCAGGCTGACCGCAAACAGGTCGAGGCCCACAACGTGCAGACCATGATGATCCAGGGCGACATCCGCGGCGGCGACGAGAAGATGGGTTACTACGTGCTCTTTGCCCACGCGCAGGACACCCTCATGACCATCCAGACCGAGCTGAACATGACGCGCAGCATGCTCAAGCTCGCTCGCGCCTACGACGCGCGCATCCGCGCGCTGGAGGCCAAGCTGGCGTAGCACCCCGCGCACGAGCCGTGTGCGGGTGCCGCCCGAACGCAACGACCAACCACTGCTGTTCTCCCAACACCTGAGGAAGGATTTGCCATGACCAAACCCGCATTCAACGGCCTGCCCGACAACTTCATCTGGGGCGGCGCCCTGGCCGCGAACCAGATGGAGGGCGCCTGGAAGGAGGGCGGCAAGGGGTGGTGCCTGGCCGACGTCAACCGCGCGCAGTATGACATTCCGCCCGAGGAGCGCTACAACATGGAGATTGACTCCGCCTACGTGGAGCGCGCCGTGCACGAGGGCGACCAGATGTATCCTAAGCGCCGCGGCATCGACTTCTACCACACGTACCCCGAGGATCTCAAGCTGCTCGCCGGCACCGGCATGAACAGTCTGCGCACGTCCATCAACTGGGCGCGTATCTTCCCCAACGGAGACGACGCGGAGCCTAACGAGGAGGGCCTGGCCTACTACGACCGCCTCATCGACTGCATGATCGAGAACGGCCTCGAGCCCATGATTACCGTGAGCCACTACGAGATGCCGCTCAACCTGGCGATGAAGTACAACGGCTGGTACAGCCGCAAGCTCATCGACTTCTTCGTGAAGTACTGCGAGGTGCTGTTCAAGCGCTACGGCGACCGCGTGCACAAGTGGATCATCGTGAACCAGATCAATCTGATCATCCACGAGAGCTTCAACCACCTGGGCATTCCCTGCGATCGCGTGGACAACGTGCTGGAGGCCAAGTATCAGGGTGTCCACAACGAGCTGGTGGCGTGCGCAAAGGCCACCAAGATCTCGCACGAGCTGTTCCCGGAGAACGAGATCGGCATGATGTTCTGCTCGAACCTCACGTATCCCATCTCCAACCAGCCCGAGGACATGTTCTGGAACATGCGCCACAACCAGATGGAGTACTTCGTGGGCGACGTGATGGTGCGCGGCGCGTACCCCGGCTACGCCTTCCGGTACTTCGAGGACAAGGGCATTCACGTGGAGTTCGGCGAGGGCGATGAGCAGGCGCTCGCCGAGGGCACGGTGGACTTCGTGTCGCTCTCCTACTACTACACGCGCCTCTCCGGCAAGCAGCCCTACCTGGAGACGGAGCTGGGCCAGGTACCCAACCCCAACCTACCGGCGAGCGAGTGGGGCTGGAGCGTTGATCCCATCGGTCTGCGCATCGCGCTGAACGAGTACTGGGACCGCTACCAGAAGCCGCTCTACATTACGGAGAACGGACTGGGCGCCTACGACAAGGTGGAGGCGGACGGCTCCATCCACGACCAGTACCGCATCGACTACCTGCGCATGCACATCGAGCAGATGATCGAGGCCGCGCATGACGGCGTAGATATCCGCGGCTACTACCCGTGGGGTCCCATCGACATCATCAGCTGCAGCTCCTCCGAGATCGAGAAGCGCTACGGCTTCATCTACGTTGATTACGACAACACGGGCGCGGGTACCGGCAAGCGCTTCAAGAAGGACAGCTATGCCTGGTACCAGCGCGTGACGGCCTCCAACGGCCGCGAGCTGGACTAGCGCGGGCCTGCGCATTTTGGGGACGCTTCTCTATTGAGATAAACGTCCCTAACATTCCCGCCGATGGAAAGGGACGGTGCATGAAACGATTGGCTCCACTGCTGGTCTTGGCGGCGGCAGTGCTCTGGGGCGCGAACGGGCTGTTCGTGGCGCCACTGCAGGATGCGGGACTGAGCGGCACGCAGATCACCTGCGTGCGGTTCATCGCGGCTGCGACGGGCGCCTTCGCCATCTGCGCCGCCAAGCGCTGCAGCCTGAGGATCGGGAGCCTGCGCGACGCCACCTGGTTCGCGCTGAACGGCGTGGCGGGCGTCTTCCTGTTCGGCCTTTTCTACACCTACGCGATCCAGGCCACGGGCATGGCCACGGCGGCCGTGCTCATCTACCTCATGCCGAGCTTCGTCATGGCCTTCTCGGTCTTCACGAGGCGCGAGCCGTGCACGGCACGGAAGGTGTTGTGCCTGGCCATGAGCCTGCTGGGCTGCGCGCTCGTGTCCGGCGTGGCCGCGCCCGGGGCGTCCGTGGCACCGGTGGGCGTGCTTTTCGGCGTGCTCGCGGCGCTGTTCTACGCCTGCAACAACATCGTGCAGGCGGGGCCGCTCGCGCGCTACGAGCCGGCGACCGTGTCCGCGTGGTCTATGCTGTTCGGCGCCCTTGCTGCCACAGTGCACGCTGGGTTCTGCGGCGAGCTCCCGAGTATGGCGGCGCTCTTTGCCACCCGGCCGGACGCGTTGGGCGTCAACGTCGTCTACGGCCTGGTGTGCAGCCTGGTGACGTTCCTGCTGTATAACACGGCGCTCCGGTACCTGCCGGTATCCCAGGCGGCGATCCTTGCCACCTTCGAGCCCGTCGCCGCGGCGGTGCTGGGGTTCGTGGTGCTGGGGCAGGGGGTCACGCCCGCCATGCTCGTGGGCATGAGCTTCGAGGTGGCGGCGCTCGTGGTGCTGCAGCTGCCTAGCCGAGCCGGGAGCAAGGGGGTGCGCCGATGCTCGTCGCCGATATTGTGATCAAGAACCTGATCGGGATGCACGCGCGCCCGGCCAGCGACTTCATCGCGTGCGCGCGGGGCTTCCAGAGCGACGTGTACGTGCGGAACGCCACGCGCGGCGGCCAGCTGGTGGACGGTAAGAACCTCATGCAGCTGCTCAACGCGGACCTGCGCTACCGTGATGTCATGCGCATCGAGGGGGAGGGACCGGACGAGCGCGAGGCGCTCGCGGCGCTTGTGGATATGGCATCGCGCACCTAGTACGATCGGAGGATGAGATGGCTTCGAAGAAGGACGGGCGCAAGCGCGCCGCTGAGCGCGCAGCTGCGGTGCACGAGGCACGGAGCTCTGCGGCCGCGGGCGAGGCCGGCGGGTCGAAGGCTGGATCGCCTGCCGCGGGCGGGGACCTGCCCGACATGAACGCCGTGCGGATGGCGTGCCCCCGCTACCAGGGGACGCGGACCTACCTGCAGATGGGCGCTGACGCCCGCCGCGCGCTCGCTGCGTACGCGCGGGAGTACCGCGTTGCGGACGATGCGCTCTTCTACCAGCTCTACCTGCATGACCTGACGAACCTGGGCGAGGATGAGAAGAAGCGCGCCAACCAACCCGGCGAGTTCATGCTGGCGGGCGCCATTGTGTTCGCCATAGCCATGGTGGCCCTGCAGCAGCCGGTGCCCATCTTCATCGCCACTGGCACGCTCGTGCTCATGACGGTGCTGTTCTTCAGCGGAGTTCTCAATCCGTTCAAGGCCGAGCAGCGCCGAGCAAAGCGCTGGCTCAAGAAAAACCTAGATACTCCCGTTTTCGAACAATGATGAGGTGACGGGGTACCAGGCTCGATCACACGTCTGCCGGGCGAACGTCAGGCTCGTCACCCTTGCAGCGGACGTGTGATTGAACCCGGCGCCTTGTCACCTCTGGTGACCTTTGATGGCTATGCCTCCAGCGCGCGGCGAGCGAGTTCCAGGCAGCCCATGACGCCCTGCTTACCGTCCAGGCTGTTGTTGACGATGTAGGTGTCGATGTCCTCGACCTCGGGCGTGGCGATGTAGCCGTTCAGCAGCTCGGCGGCCTTCTTGCGCGCCAGCGGCACGATGGGCGTGTGGTTAGACACGCCGCCGCCCAGGATGATCTTCTTGGGCGAGTAGCAGAGTGTGTAGGTCATGAGGGCCTGCGCCAGGTAGCCGGCGAGCAGGTCCATGGCCTCCGGATCCTCGGCCAGCTCGCTCGCGCGCTTGCCGCCCCAGCGCCGCTTCACGCCGGGGCCGGCGATGAGGCCCTCCAGGCAGTTGTCGTGGTAGGGGCAGCCGCTGTGCTCGCCGATGGTGTCGCGCGGGTCGCGCGTGACGAGGATGTGCCCGGCCTCGGGGTGGAGCATCCCGTGCAGCAGCTTGCCATCGACGAGCACGCCCGCGCCCACGCCCGTGCCGATGGTGAGGTACACCACGTCGGAGAGGCCCTTGGCGCAGCCGAACGTGGCCTCGCCCAGGCAGGCCGCGTTCACGTCCGTGTCGTAGCCGCAGGGCACGCCGAGCGGGACGGTCAGGCTGCCGAGCAGGTCGAAGTAGCGCCAGGCGGTCTTGGGGGTCTCGAGGATCTGCCCGAAGCGCGGGGAGGCGGGGTCCACGGCGGTGGGGCCGAAGGCGCCCACGCCCAGCGCGGCGACGCCCTTGCTCTGGAACCAGGCAACGACGGCCTCCATGGTCTCCGCAGGTGTGGCGGTGGGAATCTCCTCGCTCTCGAGCACCGTGCCGTCGGCGTAGCCCGTGGCGCACACCATCTTGGTGCCGCCTGCCTCGAGCGCTCCCAGCAGTTGGCGTTTCATAACCGCTCCTTTCTATGAAATGAACGTGCAGGACCGTTGTCCTTAACAATATATCTGACGCCGCTATCCGCCGATGCGTTTCATTATATTCAGAATAAACGAAACAATTCTAACCGTTTATCTAGAGAATCCTACCGTTTACCGTCGTGAACGCGAAGCGATGTATTTGGGCGTTTCATGTATGCCGTACAATCTGAAACAACGACAGGGTTTCAACGGTTTTGAAGAGGGGTACGCCATGATGGAGTTCAACATTGCCAACGTGATCGACGAACAGCTTATCGCACTCGATCTTGATGTCCATACCAAAGAGGAGATGCTCAACCGTCTGACCGACCTGTTCGAGGAGCAGGGCAAGCTCAACGACCGCGATGCCTTCTTCAAAGACGTCCTGTGGCGCGAGGGCGAGGGCCAGACCGGCATCGGCATGGGCGTGGCCATCCCGCACGGCAAGTCCGCCGGCGTGAACCAGACGGCGCTCGCCGTTGGCACCTCCAAGAACATGCTGGCGTGGGAGTCCCTGGACGACGAACCCGTTAACGTGGTCATCCTCTTCGCGGTGACCGAGGGCGACTCCGACATCATCCACCTCAAGCTCATGCAGCGCGTGGCCATGCTGCTCGCGCACGAGAGCTTCATCGAGAAGCTCCACGCCGTGCAGACGCCGCACGAGATGCTGGCGCTCTTGGAGTCCAATCCCGACGACTACGACGACTAGTCATTCCATTCGGTACATCGGCCGCGACCGGGCCTGTCCCGCCCATCCGGCGCAGCTGAAAACAGGGGAAAGCAGGCGGGAAGAGAGAGGAGAGGCCATGAAACTCGTAGCGATTTGCGCCTGCACGTCCGGCATCGCGCATACCTACATGGCCAAGGAGAAGCTGCGCAAGGCGGCTGAGTCCCTCGGACACGAGATTCACATCGAGACCCAGGGCACCATCGGTGTCGAGGACGAGCTGACGCCCGAGCAGATCGCCGAGGCGGACGCCGTCATCCTGGCCGTGGACATCCACGTGGAGAAGGACCGCTTCAAGGGCAAGCGCGTGATGGAGGTGCCCACGAGCCTCGTGCTCAAGGCATCCAAGCAGATCATCCAGAAAGTCGAAGAGAGCCTCCAGGCATAACGGACGTGCCAAGGGGGCGCGTCCAAGATCCCACCACTGGGAAAGGGGAATGGAATGAAAAAGGTGCTCAATGACATCAAGAAGCACGTGCTGACCTCCATCAGCTACCTGCTTCCGCTCGTCGTCGCAGCCGGCTTGCTGATCGCCATCGGCAACCTGTGCGGTGGCTCCGTGATGGAGTCGCTCGACGACCTCACGGTGCCCTCGGCGCTCACCACCATCGGCGTGTGGGGCATGGGCCTGATCCCGTCCTTCATCGGCGGCTACATCGCCTACTCCATCGCGGACCGCCCGGGCATCGCCCCCGGTTTCCTGATGGGCCAGCTCGCGAGCTTTCTGAACGCGGGCTTCCTCGGTGGCCTGATCGGCGGCCTGATCGTCGGCTACATCGCACTTGCCATCGAGAAGTACCTGAAGGTCCCCAAGTGGGCCCAGGCGCTCATGCCGATGATGATCGTGCCGACCGTCTCCACGATCCTCGCCGGCCTGATCATGTTCTTCGTGCTCGGCGGCCCGCTCGTCGCCTTCACCACGGCGCTCAACAGCTTCATCACCAACCTCGATCAGTCCCAGAAGGTTGCCTACGGCTTCATCATCGGCTGGATCGGCTGCATCGACTACGGCGGAGCCATCTCCAAGGTCCCGAATCTCATCTGCGACGGCCTCATGGCCGACGGCATCTACGGTCCCGAGGGCATCAAGGTCCTGGCCGCCATGGTCCCGCCCTTCGGCGTCACCTTCGGCCTGCTGCTCTCCAAGCTCATCCACAAGCCCATCTTCAAGAAGTCCGAGGAGGAGAACATCAAGATCGCCTTCCCCATGGGCGTCTGCATGATTTCCGAGGGCGTCATCCCCATCGCGATGAACGACCTGGTCCGTACCGTGATCTCCACCTCCATCGGCTGCGGCGTCTGCGGTGCCATCGTGTTCTCCATGGGCGTTGAGAGCATGGTCCCCTCCGGTGGCGTGTTCGTGATCCCCGCCATGACCAACCCGCTGTGGGCCGTGATCGGCCTGCTGGTTGGCTCCTGCGTGACCGCCGTCCTGCTGGTGCTCATCAAGAAGCGCCTGACGCCTGAGAAGATCGACGACCTCGGCGCCATCGAGGACGACATCGAGGAAGAGGTCGACCTCTCCGGCTTCTCCCTGAGCTAGTCACTTACGAGGCGGGGCGACCCCCCGCGCCCCGCCTCTCCGGCACGACGACCAACGACGACTCGAGTTTTCGAGAGGAAAGGATGCGCACAAGATGTACGAATCGATGAAGGGCATGCTGGCGAAGGCGAACGCCGAGGGATACGCGGTCATGGCCATCAATGCGGTGGACCTCGAGATGGCGCGCGGCATCATCACCGCGGCGGAGCAGATGAACGCTCCCATCATCATCGACCTGCTGCAAGATCAGATCAAGCGGTACTTCGATTGCGACATCCTGACCCAGCCCATCATCAAGATGGCCCAAGCCGCCCACGTGCCCGTGGCCATCAACCTGGACCACGGGCACGACATCGCCCATCTCAAGCGCTGCCTGCACGAGGGCTTCTCGAGCGTCATGTGCGACGCCTCCGCGCTGTCGCCCGAGGAGAACGCGAAGGTCACCCGCGGCATCGTGGAGCTCGCGCAGAGCTACGGCGCGTCCGTGGAGGCCGAGGTCGGTAACATGGGCTGCTCCGTGGGCGAGGGTGCGCACTTCACCGACGACCAGATGTACACCGACCCGGATGTGGCCATCAAGTTCATCCAGGATACCGGCGTGGACTGCCTGGCCGTGAGCTACGGTTCCACCCACGGCGACTACCCGGAGGGCTACGTGCCTACGTTCCATTTCGACATCGTGGAGAAGATCAAGGCCGCGACGGGCGCGCCGCTCGTACTGCATGGCGGCTCCGGCGCCGGTGATGAGAACATGCGGAAGTCCGTTGAGGTCGGCATCAACAAGATCAACGTCGGTACGGACTACATGATCGCCCAGCGTGAGTTCGTGGCCAAGACGCTGGCAGCGGACCCCGGCTACGACTGGCCGCAGCTGCTCCAGGATAGCTGGGCCGCCGGCATGGAGGTCGTCAAGCGCTACATCGAGCTGTCCGGCTCGGCCAACAAAGCGTTCTAGCTCGCTCGCGCGCGAGCTGAACATAGTCCCCAGCAAGCAAGAAACGAAAGGAATCAACCCATGCTCGTCAATATGAACCAGATGCTCGCCATGGCCAAGGAGAAGCACTTCGCCGTCGGCGCGTTCAACATCTCCGAGTCCAACCTCGTCCGCACCGTCATCGAGGCCGCCGAGGAGAATGACGCCCCCGCGATCATCGCCGTGCACCCCACCGAGCTGGCCTACTGCAAGGACGACTTCATGAAGTACGTCGTGGCCCGCGCCGGCAACAGCCCCGTGCCGTTCGTGATCCACATGGACCACGGCGACAGTATCGACAGCATCATGCGCGCCGTGCACTGCGGCTTCACCTCGGTGATGATTGACGCCTCGCACCTGCCGCTGCACGAGAACATCGAGAAGACGGCCGAGGTCGTGAAGTACTGCCACATGGTCGGCGTGTCCGTTGAGGGCGAGCTTGGCACCATCGGCGACACCGGCACCTCCATCGAGGGCGGCATGACCGAGGTCCTCTACACCGACCCCGAGGACGCCAAGAAGTTCGTGGCCGAGACCGGCGTGGACACGCTGGCCGTGGCCATCGGCACCTGTCACGGCCTGTACCCCAAGGGCGTGACGCCGAAGCTCCGCATGGACGTGCTCGAGGCCATCAAGGCTGTGGTGGACATTCCGCTGGTGCTGCACGGCGGCTCTGGCAACCCGGACTCTGAGATCGCCGAGGCCGTGAAGATCGGCATCCAGAAGGTCAACATCTCCTCCGACTACAAGAGCGCGTTCTTCCTCAAGGCCCGCGAGATCCTCTCGCAGGAGGGTTCCGGCTGGGATCCGAACAACATCTTCCCGGCGTGCATCGACGCCGGCAAGGCCGTGATCAAGCAGAAGATGGAGCTCTTCGGGTGCGTGGGCGCCGCCAAGTACTACCGCGATGCCAACGAGCCCCAGTGGCGCCAGGAGCTCAACTAGCCTGGTCGCGCCTGAAGCACGGCTTGAGGCCGGTGACTGGTTTAGGGCTTTTAAGACGGGGAGGGGTTCCTGCGCGGGCACCTCCCCGTTTTCGTGGACCGATTAACCGATAATGTACCAAGTTCGCCCAACCGGGGCGATAGGATGGTCTAAGGGACCAACGGAGAGGAACGACCATGCAGCCGAAGGGAAGCGTCATCAACGAGATCTGCTCGCTCTACGACCGGCTGAGCGAGAGCGAGCAGCAGATCGCCGACTTCGTGATGGCCAACCAGGTCGAGGTTCCCTCCATGACCACGCGCGAGATAGCGGCGGCGAGCGAGACCTCGGCTGCGACGGTCTCGCGGTTCGCGCGGCATCTGGGCTACGAGAGCTTCTCCGTGCTGCGCGCGGCCATGCAGAACGAGAACGGGGACGCCCCGCACGTGTCCCCGACGGTCATTTCGCTCGATGCGCCGCGCGCCGCGATGGAGACGGTGCTCATGGCCAAGAACGGCGAGCTGATGGACACGCTCAGCCTGCTGGACGAGCGGCAGCTGGTGGATGCGGTGCGGCTGATTGAGCGCTCCGTGTCCGTGCAGGTCGCGGCCGTGGGCAACACGATCCCGACGGCGCTCTCGGCGTCATTCCTGATAGCCCAGCTGGGCCTGCGCTGCAACTGTGCGCCCACCACTGAGGCCATGATGCTCTCGACGCTCTCGCTCACGCCCAACGACGCGCTGATCTTCCTCTCCAAGTCCGGCCACTCCAAGCGGCTGAACAAGATGATGGACAACGCGATAGACTCCGACACCCCGACGATCGTGATCACCAACACGCCCGACTCGCCGCTGGCGCGCCGGGCTACCTGCGTGCTGCATGCCGCCACGCGCGACAAGATGCTCAACAGCGACCTGCCGTTCTCGCACAACTCGATCAACTACATCGTCGAGGTCATCTTCCTGCTGCTCTGTTCCGACGTGCCCAACTTCAAGGCCCACGCCGGCCTGCTCTGGAAGTCCCTGGGCGAGGACAAGGGCGTGGAAGGCGAGGTCTTCTGACGAGGTGTAAGGGTGCCTCTGCACCCCGTTCCTGCACGCCTGGTTTGTAAGGGATGTGTAAAACAGCCCGTTACCTGTGCACTCCACAGGCTCTCAACAAGCGAACGATAGTATGAACTGTTGCCGTGTTCGGGTACATTCCCGCATCTGACTTGCCTGTAGGAGTCCGCTCATGACTGTAGCTGTTATCTGCTTTGTTTTTCTGGTCCTGACGGTCTTTCTGAGTGCCCGTCACATTACCTTCGTGCGCAAACAGGGTTGGGAGCTCTCGCGCTCCGGCATCGCCTGGGGCGTGTTCTTCGCCTTGGTCCAGCTCCTTATGGGCGCCTATGCCGCCAAGGGGCTGGTCGCCGATGACGCCGTGTCGGCCATCGTGCTCAACGTGGTGCTCACGCTCGCCGCCGCGACGAGCGTGGGTCGCCTGCAGGTGGTCGGTCGCCTGCTCGCGTTCCGTCCGGGCGGTCGCTTCCAGCACCCGCTCATCGTGAGCATCCTGGGCATCATGCTGGCGGGAGCGTTCGCCACGCTGGGCCTGGAGATCCCCTCCAACCACGATCTTGGCTGGATGTACCCCCTGTGCCTGGTGCTCGAGTGGTTCCTGGTCACCATGCCCATGATGGCCCTGTTCTTCCTCTCACAGCGTCGCGGTGCCGCTCCGGCGGTCATCGCCGTGGCCCTTCACATCCTGGGTCTCGCCGAGCACTTCGTCATCACCTTCAAGTCCATGCCCATCCAGCCCGGCGACCTCACGGCGCTCGGCACCGCTATGGCCGTGAGCTCGGGTTATGTGTACGAGTTGAACGCGTTCTGCCTCTACGGCACCATGTTCGCCGTCATCTCCGCCTGGCTGTGCGAGCTTGCGGGCACGCTGCGTCAGTTCCGTACGGATGCCGCCCTGGCCGCCGAGATGGCCTCGGTGAACGGCAAGGCGCAGGCCGTATCTGCCGGCGACGCCGCCGAGGCCCCAGTCGTCGATGCCGCCGAGCCCGCCACCGCCAAGCGCTCCCACCGCTCCCGCACGGCGCGCGGCCGCCTGATCGCCAACATCCTCGTGGGCGTGGCGCTGCTCGCCGGCCTGACCGCCCATGTGACGCTCATCGACTACTACAACACGCTCTGGGTCCAGGTGTACAGCTGGCGCCCGCTCAAGAGCTACTACCGCGAGGGCTTCCTGCCGTGCTTCGTCTCGGCGACGCAGGCCATCATCCCCAAGAAGCCCGCTGACTACGATATGGACGATGCCAAGAAGCTGATCGACGAGTACGCGTCCCAGTACGATACGGGCGAAGGTGCCACGGAGGAGCGCGCTGCCGCCAAGCAGCAGTTCGACGAGGAGAAGCCCACCGTCATCACCATCATGAACGAGACGTTCTCCGACCTCTCCATCTACGAGAACCTGCACGCCAACTACCAGGGACCGGTCTACTTCAAGAGCCTCTCCGACTGCCTCCAGCGCGGCGTGCTGTACGTAAGCGCGTACGGTGGCGGCACGGCCAACACGGAGTTCGAGTACCTTACCGGCAACTCCATGGCCTACCTGGGCAGCGGTATCTACCCCTACACCATCTACGACCTCTCCAAGACCGAGAACCTGGCGTCGCAGTTCAAGAAGCTGGGCTACGACACCACCGCCATGCACCCCAACCACGCCACCAACTGGAACCGCGAGAACATCTACGGCCAGTTCGGCTTCGACCAGTTCCTCACCATCAACGACTTCCAGGGCGCCGATAAGCTGCGCGGCATGGTGACGGACCGCGCCACCTACGAGAAGATCTTGGAGCTGCTGAACACCAACAGCAATCCGCAGTTCATCTTCGACGTGACGATGCAGAACCATTCCGGCTACGACACGAATGCCCTGCCGGCGGACAAGCGCGTGGAGTACACCATCGACGGCGTCTCGGATCCCGAGGTGAACGAGTACCTCTCGCTCATCCAGGAGTCCGATTCCGCGCTTCAGTACTTCATCAACCAGCTGCGCCATCTGAACCGCAAGGTGATCGTGGTGTTCTTTGGCGATCACCAGCCGTGGTTCCCCGACCGCTACAACGACCGTTGGTTCACGGGTGAGGACGAGGCCACGCACGCCGAGCGCCTGTGGCAGACGGACTACATCATCTGGGCGAACTACGACGTGGCCGGTCGCGACCAGTCGAGCACCCAGGTGGACCTCTCCACCAACTACCTGAGCGCCTCACTCATGAACCTCATCGGCGCGCCGCTCACCAAGTACCAAAAGGCGCACGAGACCCTGCGCGAGGCCATGCCGGCCATCAACGCGACGGGCTTTGAGGACGCCTCGGGCCGCTGGTTCCTCTCTTCCGCCGCGGCCGACGAGATGACGGGTGAGCGCGTGCGCCAGGCGCGTCAGGACCTGCAGGTCATGCAGTACTACAAGCTCTTCGGCAACGGCAAGGACGTCTTCACCAAGGCGCTCCAGAGCGCGGCGAACGAGACGAATCCCAACCTAGCGCCGGGTACGACCGCTAATCCGGGTGCATAGGCGGCTCCCCTGGGTTGTGCCGATGCTGATCGGGCGCTCCTCCTTGGCGAGGGGCGCCCTTCTATTTAGATGGGGCGGGGAGGAAACCGGCCTGCTAGGCGCGACGGACCACGTAGCAGTGGTGAATCTTGTGGTTGCGGGCAAAATCTTCGGGAATGGTGCTCGCGGTGATGTCTTCCAGGGCCACGCCGGCGCGGTCGAGGGCGCGCAGGTCGGGGCGGAAGTTGCGCAGGTTGCAGCTGAAGATGGCCTCACCGCCGCGCGTGAGCAGGCGGGTCAGGCCTTCCAGCAGGTAGACGTGGTCGCGCTGGACGTCCCAGGTGCGGCGGCCCATCTTGGAGGAGTTGGAGAACGTGGGCGGGTCGCAGAAGATCAAGTCCCACCGGTTGCGCGTCCCCACCTGCCATTCGATCCAGTCCAGCACGTCGTGGCGCACGTAATGGTGCTCCGGACCGGTGAATCCGTTGGCCTCCATGTTGCGCTCGGCCCAGTCCAGATAGGTGTTGGAGAGGTCCACGGTGACGGTCTCGGTGGCGCCTCCGTCCGCCGCATAGCAGGTGGCCGTGCCCGTATAGGCAAAGAGGTTGAGGAAGCGGCAGGGGGAGAGCTCGCGCACCCGCTGGCGCACGAGACCGCGCGTCGCGCGGTGGTCGAGGAAGATGCCGGTATCCAGGTAGCTGGTAAAGTCCACTTCAAAGGTGAGGCCGCCTTCCCTGATGGCAATGCCGCGCGCCTCGCGCCGCGAATCCTGCCGTCCGTACTGCGAGCCGCCGCGGGCCTGTAGGCGGGTGCGCGCGAACACGTGCTCCGGATCTACGTCCAAGATGCGCGGTGCCAGGGCGAGCATGTCCTCCATGCGGGCGCGGGCGATCTCGGCGTCGACGGTGCTGGGCGCCGCGTACTCGGCCACCACCAGCCAGCGTCCCGGCATGCCGGAACGGTCCTCGCCCTCGTACAGGTCTATAGCCGCAGCGTAGTCGGGTAGGTCCGCATCGTAGACGCGATAGCAGCTCACGCCTTCGCGCCGGGCCCACTTGCGGCGCATCCGCGCGTTCTTCTTGAGGCGATTGGCGAACTGCTCGGACGCGGTGAGCAGCACGGGTACCGGGGCGCCCTGGCCCACGTCGATCGTGGTTGCCTGATTCGGCAGGGAGGCGGCGCCAGATCCGCGCCGGCCGGTTTCTCGGGCGAGCGCGGTGTGGGACGGGCGTTGCTGCGAAGGTTGCGTCATGAAGTCTTCTCTCCGTGTTGGTGCATGAATGACCCCATTGTACCGGGTTGCGCCGCCTCGGGCGCACGGGTAGGTTTCGTGCGCGCCGTGCCAGCAGGCGAGGCGCAGGGGGAGAGACGGGTACCATAGCGTCTTGGATAGAAAGGAAACGCTCATGCCAGCTACGCCCGCCGCAAACGCCTCCGCATCCGACGCCGCACATGCCGCCGTCGTGTTCTTCGACGTGGACGGCACGCTCGTCTGGGATCGCTCCGTCGACGACCCGGAGAACTCCATCGTGGACCTCGTGCCCACGCCCGCGGTCTACGATGCGTTCGAGCGCCTGCGTGACCGGGGCCATAAGGCGTTCATCTGCACGGGGCGCACGCTCGATTCCATCGGCAAGCCGCTTCTCAGCCTGAAGTCGGCGGGCATCATCAGTGGGGCCGGTGCCTGCGTGTCGCTCGACGGCGAGATTCTGGCCGAGCAGAGCATTCCCGTTGAGTTGCTGGAAGAAACCGTGCGCCATCTGGTCGCGTTGAGCGTGGAGGTGGTGTTCGAGGGCGCGCGCGAGAGCGTCGCCCTCATGCGTCCGGGTGCTGTCTACCGCGCCATTCCCGGCGTTCCGACGGTGCACGATCTAGAGGGGTTGCGGCGCGTTGCCCCCGCCATGGACTTCGAGAAGTTCGCCTTCTTTGCGGACGCGATCCCCGTACTGAAGCGCGATGCCGATTTCTTCTTGACGCGCTACGACCTGTGCGACCTGGGCATCGGGCTGGGCGAGATGAGCCTTGCCGGTGTCAACAAGGGCAGCGGCGTCCAGCGCGCGCTCGAGGTGCTGGGGCAGGCGCCCGACGGTGGATCTTGGCGCACCTATGCGTTCGGCGATTCCGAGAACGACCTCCCCATGCTGCGCGCGGTGGACGTGCCCGTGGCCATGGGCAACGCGCTGCCGCAGGTGAAGGCCATGGCTACGTATGTAACCGACCGTGTTGAGCAAGACGGCGTGGCAACGGGCCTCGCGCACTTCGGCCTGATCTAGGCGGGGGCACTGGCCCCCGCGGGGACAGGTGCGCACCCGCTTCCCGGCTCCTTGGCCTACGAGGGCGCCACCATGGTCACCGTGCGCCGCGAACCGGCTGCCGGTCGCGCCTCCTGCCAGGGCTCCCGTTCGCAGATATGCGCCTCGAACTCATCCAGGCGGGCAAAGCGGGCGGGATATCGCTCCATCCGGCTGACCTGCTCGTTCGGTCGCATGACGACCTTGGAGGCGTCGGCAAGAAGGATCGCCTTGGTAGCGTGGTCCATGAACAGCCGCTTGGTCCGCGCATCCGGTTCAAACTCGGTCCAGCAGGAGCCCTCCGCGTCGACCAGGTTCGCGTTGAGGAAGGCGATGTCTCCGTAGATGTTCGCCAGCCGTTCGCGAATCTCGGGGCCGGTGAGGTAGAGCCGGTTGGGCCAGAGCCGCCCGGGCAGCAGGATGGTGCGCGCGTGCGGCAGGTTCAGGCTCGCGTAGCTGGCGATTGCCAGATCGGCGGTCACGAGCACGATGCCCGAGCGATCACCGAGCTCCTCGGCAACGCAGAGCGTGGTCGTGCCCGTATCCAGAAACACCACGTCGCCATCGTGAACGAGGCTTGCCGCGGCACGTCCGATGGCGCGTTTGGCGTCGAGGTGCGCTGCCACGCGCTCGGCCGGGTACGAGATGGCCGCAACACTCGGTGGGGCCACGGCGCCGCCGCGGATGCGCGTGAGCCGTCCTTCCTGCTCGAGTGCGGAAAGGTCGGTGCGCGCCGTAACCTCGGACACCCCGAACTCGCGGCAGATATCGTCCACGAACACGGATCCGGCATGCTGTACGCGCTCGGCGATGCGGGCCCGCCGAGCCTCGGCCCCCAGCCCCCTCACGCCCATGAGGTGCCGTCCGTCTCGATATTCCCGCCCAAGCGGTCTCCGGCCACGATCAGGCGGGGTTGCCGGCTGGCCTGCCGCACGGCGCGCGCGAGCTGGTTGCCGGGATCCGCGTCGGTGACGATGGCGTCGAAATCCTCGAGGTCCGAGTAGCGGAAAAAGCTCGTCTTGCCCACCTTGCTCGAGTCGAGCAGCATGATGCGGCGATGCGCGTTGCGCAGGTAGATGCGCTTGATGCTCGCGCTGAAGTCATGCTGCACGGTGAAGCCGTGGCCGGGTGCATAGGCATCCGCGCTCACGAACGCCGCGTCGGCGTGGAGGTCCGTCATGCCGTCCAGGGTGAGCGGGCCGGCCAGGTACAGGTGGCCCGGGCGAAGCGTGCCGCCCGGCAGGATGACGCCTAGGTTGGGCAGGTTGAAGCTGGCATAGCTCGCAATGGCCACGTCGGCGGTGATGATGCTCACCCCGCGCTTGCCGGCGAGCGCCTTGGTGAACTCGAGCGTCGTGGTGCCAATATCCACGATGATCGTATCGCCTTCGTGGACGAGGTTGGCGGCGGCGCGGCCGATCAGGTCCTTGGCGGCAACGTTGCGGCTCGCGCGCTCCTCGGGGTAGGAGAGGACCATGGTGCGCGAGAGCGAGACGGCGCCGCCGCGCGTGCGCTTGAGCCGCCCGCTGCGCTCGAGCGCGATGAGGTCATGCCGGGCCGTGACCTCGGACACGCCGAACTCGCGGCAGATGTCGGCAACGGTCACGCGCGGGCTCTTGACGAGCCAGTCCATGATGAATGCCTGACGCTCCTGGGGCGAGGTGTCGCGCGGCATGGAGCCTCCTCTCATAACGGCGGACCGGAGCCCAAAACGCGGCGCCGTGCGCTCCGCAGCTCGGTTCAACTCACCGGAATGGTATCTAGAAACGAAACCATAGCTTTCGATTACGAAATATCATAACGCAAAAATACGCCGTTCGCTCTTATATACGGTCCGTTCGGCTACAGAATGCGTGGTTCTTATTGACACATTTACGGAATTCCTTAAAAAGAAAAAGATATCGACCGAAACATGACGAAACCGAAAGGAACCACGATGGCTATCAAGGTCTTTGCCGACGGCGCGAATCTACAGGGCATGCTCGATATGTACCACAGCGGTACCGTGCAGGGCTTCACCACCAATCCCTCCCTCATGAAGAAGGGCGGCGTGACGGACTACCGCGCTTTTGCCAAGGAGGTTCTCGAGAACATCAAGGACCTGCCCGTTTCGTTTGAGGTCTTTGCCGACGACCTGCCCACCATGGGCAAGGAGGCGCGCGAGATCGCCACGTGGGCAGATAACGTCTACGTGAAGATCCCTGCCATGACCACCGCCGGTGAGTCCACCTCGCCGCTCGTGCGCGAGCTTTCCGCCGAGGGCGTGAAGGTGAACGTCACCACGCTCTTCACCGACGAGCAGAACGCCGAGTTCATCGATGCCGTCGATGCCGAGACGCCCTCGATCATCTCCATCTTCGCCGGCCGCATCGCCGACACCGGCGTCGATCCCACGCCGATCATGCAGCGCGCCATCGAGGCCGCCGCGCCCAAGCCCAACTGCGAGATTCTCTGGGCCTCCACGCGCGAGCTCCTGAACATCTTCCAGGCCGAGGCCATCGGTTGCCAGATCATCACGGTGCCGAACAGCATCCTCGCCAAGCGCAAGAACATCGGCAAGGACCTGCTCGAGTACTCCAAGGACACGGTCAAGGGCTTCGCGGCGGATATTCAGACCCTCGGTTTTCATATCCTGCCGTAGGCATTACGCTACCTGTAACTCGAAGCGTTCGCGAAACGAAGGGAACTGCGCATGTTGAAGGATCTGCTCACGACCGACCTGGTGTCCATCGGCGCCCATGCCGAGGATTGGCGCGAGGCCGTGCGCGTGGCCGGCGGGCTGCTCGAGCGCGCTGGCAAGTGCGATTCGAGCTACACCGATGCCATGATTGCCTCGGTTGAGAAGTTCGGTCCGTACATGGTGCTCGAAGAGGGCATCGCCATGCCGCACGCCCAGTCCGATGGCAACGTGAGCGAGCCGGGCATCTGCGTGGTCACCCTGGCCGAGCCCGTGAAGTTCGGGCACGAGGAGTTCGACCCGGTGCGCGTGCTCATCGGCATCTGCGCGCCCGATCCCAAGGCCCATCTGGCGGCCCTGAGCGAGCTCTCGGCGATCTTCGAGTGCGAGGACGTGGTAGACCGGCTCTGCGCCTGCAAGAGTGCGGAGGAAGTGCTCGCCACGATCGAGTCCCTGCTCTAGCGGGGCGACGGCCCGCGTTGCTCTCTGCAACGCGTGGGACCGCGATAGGGGAACGCGCTCGCCGCCATCGGCGACGGGCACATGAAAGGAAAGGAAGTTACCATGCACATCATCACCGTCTGCGGAAACGGCATCGGCTCGAGCCTGATGCTCGCCGGCAAGGTGCAGGAGATTTGCGACCAGGAGGGCATCAAGGCCGACGTCGAGTCCATGGACCTGAACGCCGCCAGCTCCGCCAACCCTGATCTGTTCATCACCGTGAAGGAGCTCGCTCCCGAGCTGCATGGCCGCATCGCCATCGTGCGCAGCTACGTGAACACCAAGAAGATTCGCGAAGACGCGCTCGATACCATCAAGGAGATCGCTGCCGCCCAGTAGCGGTCGTGACGTTTTTCCGCTGCCGTCGGCGCACCTCCGGCGGTAGCGGAAGAACCGCTTGATCATAGTTTTTCTCGGCCCATCATAGCGGGCCACGTAATCTCGGAATCGCTCGGGTATGGGGAAGCCCGTCGCGGTTGCATAGGTAAAACCGCTGGAAACAAGGGAAAAGGAGCGGTAAATGAACGCATTGCTACCGGTGCTGGAATTCATCCAGTCCATTCTGACCAAGCCTGCGTGGATCATGGGCTTGTTCGCCTTCGTGGGCCTCGTCGCCCTCAAGCGCCCCGCGCATAAGGTGATGACGGGCACGCTGAAGCCGATCCTCGGCTACATCATGCTCTCCGCCGGCGCCACCGTGGTCCAGGAGAACCTGGCCCCGCTCGGCACCTTCATCGAGACCGGCTTCCACATCACGGGCGTCGTGCCCAACAACGAGGTCGTCGTATCCATGGCGCAGAGCGTGCTCGGCGTCCAGACGATGCTGATCCTGATCTTGGGCTATGTGGTGAACATCCTCGTGGCCCGCTTCACCAAGTTCAAGTACATCTTCCTGACCGGCCACCACAGCATGTTCATGGCCTGCCTGCTCTCCGCCGTGCTCCAGGCCTCCGGCTTTGCCGATGCACAGCTGGTCATCATCGGCGGCCTGTTCCTCGGCCTCTTCAGCGCCATGCTCCCCGCCGTGGGCCAGCGCTTCACCGAGAAGGTCACCGATGGCGACGAGATCGCCATGGGCCACTTCGGCTCCCTTGCCTACTATATTTCCGCTGCCGTTGGCTCGCTCTTCAGCGCTGAGGCCGAGAAGAACAGCACCGAGGAGATCGAGATCCCCGAGAAGTACGCCTTCCTGCGCGACACCACCATCTCCACCGCGCTCACCATGTCGTTCTTCTACCTGGTGACCGCCATCGCGGCTTACATCGCCGACCCCAAGGTGGTCCAGGACCTCGCCGGTACCGATAACTTCATCGTGTACGCCCTGAACTGCGCACTCGCCTTCGCTGTTGGCGTCACCGTGGTCTACAACGGCGTCCGCATGATTCTCGCCGACCTCGTCCCCGCCTTCCAGGGCATCTCCAACAAGCTCATCCCTGGTGCCATCCCCGCCGTCGACTGCGCCGTGTTCTTCCCCTATGCCCCGACCGCCGTCATCATCGGCTTCGTCTGCTCCTTCATCGGCGGCGTCATCGGCATGCTCATCGTTGGTGCCACCATGGGCATCTTCATCATCCCCGGCATGGTTCCCCACTTCTTCTGCGGTGCTACCGCCGGCATCTTCGGCAACGCCACCGGTGGCCGCAAGGGCGCTATGCTCGGCTCGTTCGTGAACGGCCTGCTCATCACTTTCGCCCCGGCGCTGCTGCTGCCCGTGCTTGACGTCTTCGGCTTCGAGAACACCACGTTCGGCGACTTCGACTTCGGCGTGATCGGCATCGTGCTCGGCCGCACCGCTCAGTTCTTCGGAGCGTTCGGCGTGTATGCCATCCTCGCCATCCTGATCATCGTTGCCTTCATCCCGAACTTCATCAAGACGAAGGGTAACGTCATCAACCACGTCGAGGAGTAACGTAGGTTTCTTCCCCACGCCCTCACGGTAGGTTCGCCCCGCTGCGGTATCGCGCCACAGCGGGGCTTTTTCGTGCCGAGGCGCGCGGCATGCAAATAATTCGGTACCTCATCTTGACATCAGTTCGGTACCTCAGTAGACTCCTTCTGTTCATTATTCGGTACCGAATGGAAGGAGTCGCGCGTTCCATGAAGAACCTCGAAGACGCGTGCTGTTCCACGGATACCCCGGAGGAGGCGCGCGCCCGCAAGATCTTGTCGCTCTTGGGCTATTGCGGTCACTACATGCACTTCCATGGGGGAGGACGTTCCGGACAGGCGCCCATTCTCTGCACGCTCGCCAAGGCGGGCGGCACGCTCTCGCAGCAGGAGCTGGGCATGCGCTTTGATCTCAAACCGGGCTCGCTCTCCGAGCTGCTCTCCAAGTTGGAGGCCGCGGGGCTCATTGAGCGGACCCGCAACCCGAGCGATCGCCGCCAACTCTTCGTGAAGCTCACGGAGGAGGGCGCGGCCAAGGCGGGCCAGGACCAGGGCGACCGCCTGCGGTTCCGCCGCCATGCGTTTGAAGTTCTCACCACCGAGGAGCAGGAACAGCTCATCTCCGCGCTCGAAAAGGTGCGCGATCATTGGAAGGAGTACGATGCCAAAAACGATTCCAACGCTCGCTCAGTCCATTCGCGAGTATAAGGGCGCCGCCATCGCCACGCCCCTGCTGGTGACCGGCGAGGTGCTGTTCGAGGTCATGATCCCCTTTGGCACTGCCTCGCTCATCGACCAGGTCAAGCGCGGCTCCGACCTGCACACGCTGCTCATGTACGGCGGCGTGCTCACGCTCATGGCGCTCATTTCGCTCGCCTTTGGTGCCAGTGCGGGCCTCACCTGCGCCAAGGCGTCGGTGGGCTTCTCCAAGAACCTGCGCCGCGACATGTTCCATGCCATCCAGGGCTTCGACTTCTCCACCATCGACCGCTTCTCCAACTCGAGCTTGGTCACGCGTCTGACCACGGACGTGCAGAACGTCCAGATGGCCTACATGCAGATCATCCGCACGGCCATCCGCTGCCCGCTCATGCTCGTCTTCGCGTTCGCCATGGCCTACATCATGGGCGGCTGGCTGGCGTTCGTGTTCCTGGCGATCATCCCCGTGGTGGGTATCGCGCTCATTGCCATCATCAAGGTGGTGCACCCCATCTTCAAGCGCATCTTCCACAAATACGATGAGCTCAACGAGAGCGCTGAGGAGAACCTCTCCGGCATCCGCGTGGTGAAGAGCTTTGTGCGCGAGGACTATGAGAAGCAGAAGTTCTCTCACGCCGCCGAGGAGGTGCGCCGCGACTTTACGCGTGCCGAGCGGATTCTGGCACTGAACGCCCCCATCATGAACTTCGCCATCTACGTGGTCATGGCCTCCGTGATTGGTCTCGGCTCCTACGCCATCATCTCCAGCAAGGGTCAGCTCATCGACGTGGGCCAGTTCTCCTCGCTCATCACCTACGGCTTCATGATCCTCATGAGCCTGATGATGATCTCGATGGTGTTCGCCATGATCACCATTGCCGAAGAGGGCGCCAACCGCATCTGCGAGGTGCTCACCACCAGCTCCGAGATCGTCTCGCCGGAGAACGCGGTGACCGCGGTGGCCGACGGCTCCATCGACTTCGACCACGTGGGCTTCTCCTATGCGGGGAACCGTCGCCGCGAGGCGCTCTCGGATGTCGACCTGCACATCAAGAGCGGCGAGACCATCGGCATCATCGGTTCCACCGGTAGCTCCAAGAGCAGCCTGGTGCAGCTCATCCCGCGCCTGTACGACGTGACCGAGGGCAGCGTGCGCGTGGGCGGCGTGGACGTGCGCGACTACGACGTGGAGGTCCTGCGCAACCAGGTGGCCATGGTGCTGCAGAAGAACGTGCTGTTTTCCGGCACCATCGCCGAGAACCTGCGCTGGGGTAACCCGAACGCCACCGACGAGGAGGTCGTGGAGGCGGCCAAGCTCGCCCAGGCGGACGAGTTCGTGCAGGGTTTTAAGGACGGCTACGACCACATGATCGAGCAGGGCGGGACCAACGTGTCCGGCGGCCAGAAGCAACGCCTCTGCATTGCCCGCGCGCTGCTCAAGCACCCCAAGATCCTCATCCTGGACGACTCCACCTCCGCGGTGGACACCAAGACCGACAAGCTCATCCGCTTGGGCCTGGCGAGCTACCTGCCCGAGACCACCAAGATCATCATCGCCCAGCGCACCGGCTCCGTGGAGGACGCCGACCGCATCATCGTGATGGATGACGGCCGCATCAGCGCCATCGGCACGCACGAGGAGCTGCTGCGCACGAGCGAGATCTATCGCGACGTGTACCTGTCGCAGAACAAGCAGAGCCACGACCAGAAGGAGATCGAGCATGCCTAGCAACGCAGCGCCTAAGAAGCGCAACATGGGCAAGACGGCCCTGCGCACGTTCAAGATGCTCCTCGGCTTCTATCCCGTGCTCCTGCCGAGCGTGCTCGTGTGCATCGTCATCAACGGCATCATCCAGACCATCCCCAACGTGTTCATGGAGCGCGTGCTGGCGATCGTGCAGGACAGCTGGGAGAGCGGCGACTGGGCGAGCGTCTCGGGCGCCATTCTTGCCAACGTGGGCATGCTGGTGGCGTTCTACCTGGTGGGCATTGCCATCAACGCCTTCTGGAACCAGGCCATGGCCATCATCACCCAGGGTTCGCTCAAGAAGTTCCGCACGGCCATGTTCGACCACATGCAGGACCTGCCCATTCGCTACTTCGACACGCACCAGCACGGCGACGTGATGAGCTACTACACCAACGACATCGACGCCATGCGCATGATGATCTCTCAGAGTCTGCCGCAGCTGCTGCTCACGAGCCTGATCATGATCTCGGTGATGTGCATCATGTTCTTCTACAGCGTGCCGATGGCGATCGTGGTGATCGCGGGCGCCGTCATCATGGCTTGGGCGACCAAGTTCCTGGGCGGTCGCTCCGCCAAGAACTTCCTGCGCCAGCAGCGCGCCGTGGCGAGCCTTGAGGGCTCCGTGGAGGAGTTCATGGGTGGCGAGCGCGTCATCAAGGTGTTCTGCCACGAGCGCCAGGCCGAGGAGGACTTCGACCGCATCAACTGCGAGTGGGAGGATGCCGCGCGCAGGGCCAACAGCTACGCCAACACGCTCATGCCGATCCTCATGAACATGGGCAACCTGCTCTACGTGATCGTGGCTATCACCGCGGGCGTGCTCATCTCGCTGCACGCGCCCAACCTCTCCATCTCCGGCCTGCCGCTGACGGTGGCCGTGGCGGTGCCGTTCCTCAACATGACCAAGCAGTTCGCCGCGCAGATCGGCCAGGTGTCCAACCAGATCAACTTCGTGGTCATGGGGCTTGCCGGCGCCGAGCGCATCTTTGAGCTGCTGGACGAGGAGCCCGAGCAGGACGGCGGCTACGTGACGCTCGTGAATATGGGTGTGCGCGACAACCAGCTGGTCGAGAGCGAGGAGCGCACCGGTCTCTGGGCTTGGAAGCACGTGCACCAGGCGGACGGCTCCGTGGACTACGTGCCGCTGCGGGGCGACGTGCGCATGGAGCACGTGGACTTTGGCTACGTACCCGGTCACGAGGTGCTGCACGATGTCTCCGTGTACGCTAAGCCGGGTCAGAAGGTGGCCTTCGTGGGCGCCACGGGTGCCGGCAAGACCACCATCACCAACCTCATCAACCGCTTTTACGACATCGCCGACGGCAAGATTCGCTACGACGGCATCAACGTGAACAAGATCCGCAAGAGCGACCTGCGCCGCTCACTTGGCGTGGTGCTGCAGGACGTGAACCTGTTCACCGGCACGGTGATGGACAACATCCGCTACGGCAAGCTGGACGCCACGGACGAGGAATGCACGCGGGCAGCCAAACTCGCCGGTGCGGACGAGTTCATCGAGCGCCTGCCTCAGGGCTACCAGACCATGCTCACCGATAACGGTGCGCAGCTCTCGCAAGGGCAGCGCCAACTGGTGAGCATCGCCCGCGCCGCGGTGGCCGATCCGCCGGCGATGATTCTGGACGAGGCGACGTCGAGCATCGACACGCGCACCGAGGCGATCGTCCAGCGCGGCATGGACGCGCTCATGCAGGGGCGCACCACGTTCGTGATCGCGCACCGTCTGAGCACCGTGCGCAACTCCGACGTGATCATCTGTCTGGATCATGGCCGCGTGATCGAGCGCGGCACGCACGACGAGCTCATCGCCAAGAAGGGTTACTACTATCAGCTCTACACCGGCGCCTTCGAGCTGGAGTAGCGACGGAGGTTCCAGGCACCCAGCTTTCGCCCTCGTGCTCAGGCGCATGGCTCTAAGGCCTATGCGCCATCGCGTCGGGCGAAATCGGGGTGCCTGGGGACGTTCGATCACTTGTGACCCGTTGGTAAAACGGGCAGGTGAAGCTATAGGCAGGCATTGATGCGAAATAGATAGCCGACATGGATGGACGGGCCTGCAGGGAGAGGCTGGGGTCGTCCATTTGTGGAGTGCGGGTGAAGGAACGTCCCCGGATCGTTCGTTCACCCATGGCCCATTTTGGAACTAATCGCTAAAACGTAGAGTTTTAGCAGGGATGGCCGAGTAGTCCCGGGACTGCGCGCATGAAAACCGCAGGTGAGCGCCAGGCGATGAGCGGTTCTACTTGGCCGGGTGCTCCAAAACTCTACGTTTTGGCGTTTTGTTGGTCGTGAGAGGCGCACTCGCTACGCTATGGCCACGGCGATGGCGAACACCGCGGCGAGCAATACGGTGCCCAGGCTCGTGGGCGCCATGAAGCGGTCGAGCTTGGTGTGGTCGCGCTCGTCGCAGGCGGCGCGCGTGGCCTTGAAGAGCGGCATGCTTGCCGCCAGTACCGCAACGGCGCCTACCAAGGTGGGCAGGCTCCATCCGAGGACGATGAGCAGCGCTGCCAAGAAGAGCGCGATGGAGCCGTAGACGAGCAGCAGGTGGTAGCTCCGCATATACGTCTCGCCGGTGAGCGCGGCAACGGTGCGCGGATCGGTCGCCCACGCGCGGGCCTCGTCACCGCCGGCGTTCACCTCGGCCTCAAAGTCAGCGGCATCCACCTTGGGCCCATGGGAGAGCACGGCCACGAGCCCGGCGATCTCCTGCGACGTCTTGCCTGCGGCAACGTGTTCGCCCTGGCGCTCGCCGGCGGCGTAGAGGCGGTTCGCGATGGTCTTCTTTCCCTTGGCGGCGTCCGCCGTTGAGTCGCGCATGTTGTTGATGTTCATGACCGCGGCCACGGGCAGGCCGAGTGCCAGCGCGGCCACGAGCGACGCGGCGCTCACGGCGTGCGTGTAGAGGAAGGTGCCGGCGATCACCGAGACCAGGCCAAAGAAGATGAAGCTCATGATGTCGCCCAAGCCCAGGTAGCCGTAGGGGTGCGGCCCCACGGTGTAGAACACGGCGGCGGCGATGGCGGCGATACCGAGCATCAGGAAGGCAATCATGGTGGTCACGGAGCCAGATGCCATGGCAGGGCCGGCGGTAAACGCCACCCAGATGAGCAGACAGCCGAGGATGAACGTGAGGCTGCAGGTGATGATGAGCGCCGTGCGCATCTGGGCGGGGGAGATGATGCCGCGCTGCATGCCGCGCTTGGGGCCCACGCGGGTCTCGTCGTCCAGGCCGTGGGCGAGGTCGCCGTAGTCGTCGGCAAAGTTGGCGATGACCTGCAAAAGCGCGGACACCACGAGCATGAGGGCGAAGACTTCCACACGGAACTGCCCGGCCGCAGCTGCCAAGCCCGCCGCTACAAGCGAGCCACTGACCGCGAGCGGCAGCGTGCGCGGCCGCGCCGCCTCGATCCACGCACCGCGTACCACGCTGCCAGAAATCCTTGCATCCGTGCCCATAGCCTTGCTCCCAACGTCGTGTAACGGCTCGCCATTATAGCCGCGGGGCATGTGGCATCGAGGGCCGTGACATGAGCCTTCGCGCCAAACGCAAAGAGCCGACCCCGTAGGGCCGGCCCTTCAAGCCTTCGTGGCTGGTAGCGTATGCTACTCGGCGATCTCGGTGATCGCGCCCGCGGGGCAGGCGTCCTGGCAGGCACCGCAACCCACGCAAGAATCCTCGTCGGTCACAACGGCGACGTCGTTGACCTCGAGCACGCCGGCCGGGCAGGAGTCGACGCAAACGCCACAAGCGATGCACTCGTCGGCATCAATTACGGGATGAGCCATGGTAGTTTCCTCTCTGTTGCGCTGGGCCCAGGCGAAGGGCGTCAGCTGATTGGCTTCAATATACCTTGCCCGCGGGGCAATGCAAGGCCTTGGGGCTCCGCAATTCACACCGTTCACCGAGTAACCCAGGGCTAACTACCTGCGGTTTTGGTTGGTTGCGGCTAACGGACCGCGCCGCGCCCCCACGGTCCCGCACGGTTTTGGGGTACCATCCCAACAGCCATAAACCGATACGGAAGGAACCTCCATGCCCAACATGAATCAGATGATGCAGCAGGCTCGCAAGATGCAGCAGCAGCTCGCCGAGGCGCAGGCCAGCCTGCAGTCCCAGACCGTGGACGCCAGCGCCGGCGGCGGCATGGTGAAGGTCACCGTCGGCGGCGATATGGAGCTTAAGAGCATTCAGATCGACCCCGAGGCCGTGGACCCGGATGACATCGAGATGCTGCAGGACATGATCGTTGCGGCTGTGAACGAGGGCTTCCGCGGTGTGGAGGAGCTCGCCAACCGTCAGATGGGTGCCATCACCGGCGGTCTCAACATCCCCGGCATGCCGTTCTAGCAGCGCGAGCAACCGGGCTCGTCTCGATAGCCGCATGGCGGCCGCACGGCGGGCCCGGTTGCTTGCGCCGCGGGCCGTGAGCGCCGCGCGCCGGCCACGTCGCGGCCATGCCCCTCGGCCGCGTCACCGGCCACGGCCATCATCACCACCCCTAAGGAAGCGAGTGCGGAGTGTCAGCCAACCAGAGCCTGCAGATTCTTCTCGATGAGCTGGGTCGCCTGCCGGGCATTGGCCCCAAGAGCGCCCAGCGCATTGCCTACTACCTGCTGGAGGCGGACGCCGAGGAGGCGCGCCGCCTGGCCGACGCCATCCTCATGGTGAAGGAGCAGGTGCACTTCTGCAGCCGGTGCTTCAACTACGCCACCGCCGACGAGTGCGCTATCTGCCAGGATCCCACGCGCGACACCACGCGCATCTGCGTGGTGGGCGAGCCACGCGACGTCTCGGCTATCGAGCGCACGGGCAGCTACCATGGCCTCTACCACGTGCTCGGCGGGGTGATCAGCCCCATGGACAAGATTGGGCCCGAGCAGCTGCACATTCGCGAGCTGCTGGCGCGCCTGGGCACGGAGGATATCCAAGAGGTCATCATCGCCACCAACCCCAACATCGAGGGCGAGACCACGGCGAGTTACCTGGCTCGTACCATCAAGCCGCTGGGCGTGGCCGTCAGCCGGTTGGCGAGCGGCCTGCCTGTGGGCGGGGACCTGGAGTACGCCGACGAGCTGACGCTCGGTCGCGCGATCGAGGCCAGGCGGGTGCTGTAGGGGACGAATGCTGATACCGGTGTCCATTGTTGTGTATCTACGAGCATGGATTCCGCTGCATACTTGCGAATTACGTTTACTTACTTGAGTACAATAGTTTCATATCTCATCAGGTTTTGGCGTTAGGAGCAGAGACGATGGTCACTTGCATAAATTGCTCGGGGGGGGGCTGCTCTATAGTGACCTTCTAGCATGCAGTCTGCCAGGTCGACGTTGTAAATTGGCCTAGCATGGACCAAGCCATTATCGACAACAAGTCGCGAATTCTCAAAGATGAGATCGAAGTCGGCGAGGGCGACGTGAAGGGCCTCGACGACTTCGAGCTCATCTGCTTTCTGGTGGTGAGGCCCCAATGCTAGGCCTGCCGAGCACCGTGGCCGTGGGCCGCGTCATCCCCAAGAACGCCTTCTACCGGAACCTCAAGATGACGTCTGCCCTTCGCGACGCCTTCACGCACGACGTTGAGAAGATCGAGATGGCCGCCTCCATCAAGGAGGCCACCTGCGGCATTCCTGCGGGTGAGCACGTGGCCGAGGTCGTGGTGCTTGCGCTCGACGTGCGCGGGCGCGAGGTGCCGTGTGACATTGTGGCCGCCGTTGTTCGTGGCATCCCCAACAAGGTGCTGGTGGCGTGCCGGCATGATGGCGAGGTGGCGCTCGCGCTCGTGCGGCAGCAGCTGCAGGTGGGGGAGTGGACGCCCGAGGGCGACGTGCGGCTGGCGTTGCGCGGAGCCACGCTCGACGAGGCGTGGGATGCGCTCTGCGAGCAGGTCATCTTCTCCGACGAAGACGCCGATGAGGCGGCGCCGACATCTGATGCCGCCCCGGCCCTTACCGTGGACGAGCGCATCGAGCGCGGGCGTCGCATCGAGGCTCTGCGCCGTGACGTGGCCACGCTCACCCGCAAGCACGCCAAGGAAAAGCAGATAGGAAAGCGTAATGCGCTTTTCAAGCAGCTCAAGGCTGCCAAGCGCGAGCTTGTGGAACTGGAGAACTAGACACCGTGACGGCTGGGTCACGGTGGAGCTGCCGCACCCGGTCGTCGCTTCTGAGAAGGGAAGCACGGCATGGACAAGATCGAGCGCCAGACGGCGGACCTCACGGCCGAGAACGTGGAGAGGCTCGCGAAGCTCTTCCCCAACGTGATGACCGAGGTACGCGAGCCGGATGGAACCCTGCGCCATGCTGTCGACTTCGATGCCCTGCGCGAGCAGCTGGGCGACGTGGCCGAGGGTGGTCGCGAACGCTATCAGTTCACCTGGCCCGGCAAGCGCGAGGCCCGCGCGGAGGCACGCCGTCCCTGCACCAAGACCCTGCGGCCGCAGCCCGAGAAGTCCAAGGACTGGGACACCACCGAGAACCTCTACATCGAGGGCGACAACCTCGAGGCCTTAAAGCTCCTGCGCAATACCTACGCGGGCAAGGTCAAGATGATCTACATCGACCCGCCGTACAACACAGGGCACGACTTCATCTACGACGACGACTTCGCCCAGAGCCGCGAGGACTACGACGCCCAGAGCGGCGACTACGACGAGGAGGGCGGCTGTCTCGTCGCCAACCCCGAGAGCAACGGTCGGTTCCACTCCGATTGGTGTTCGATGATGTACCCACGTCTGCTGTTGGCGCGTGACTTATTAACCGAAGATGGTGTCATCTTTATCAGCATTGATGATAGTGAGCAGCTCAATTTGCGGGAGCTGTGCAACGAGGTCTTCAACGAGCGGAATTTCATCGCGCAGCTCATCTGGGAGCGTGCGTATGCTCCAAAGAACGATGCAAAGTACGTTTCGAATAGCCACGATTATGTGCTGATGTATGCGAAGAATGCCGATGAGTTCAAGATCGGTAGATTGCCAAGAACCGCTGAGGCAAATGCTCGCTATAAGAATCCAGATAACGATCCGCGCGGTCCTTGGAAACCGAGCGACATGTCGGTAAAAACGTACAACGCATCGTGTGACTATCAGATAACGACGCCCTCTGGGCGTATAGTAGAGGCTCCAACAGCTCGCTGTTGGAGCCTCTCAAGGAACGCGTTCCTTGAGAGGCTCCATGACAATCGGATTTGGTTCGGGCCAAATGGTGATAGCGTACCTTGTATCAAAAGGTTTCTGTCCGAGCTGAAATTCGACGGTATGGCCCCTCAGTCCATTCTCTTCTATAAGGAGGTGGGTCACAGTCAGGAAGGCGCCAAAGAGGTCGTCTCCCTTTTTGACGGTAAGGGCTACTTTGATGGACCCAAGCCAACGCGCATGCTCAAGCGTCTCATAACGCTTGCCAATCTCGAACCCGACTCGCTTGTCCTCGACTTCTTCTCGGGCTCGGCATCAACTGCCGATGCTCTCATTCAGATGAATGCTGAGAAACAAACGGTTGCCAAGTTCATTCTCGTGCAACTTCCCGAGGAAACACCCGAGGATCGTGAGGCTAGCAAAGACGGCTACCGCACCATCTGCGAGATCGGCGAGGAGCGCATCCGCCGTGCGGGGGAGAAGATCCGCGAGGAGGTCGAGGCTTCAAACGCCCAGCTCAAGCTCGGCGAAGAACCCAAGAAGGTTCCGGACATCGGCTTCCGCGTGCTCAAGATCGACTCGTCCAACTTCGAGGACGTCTACGCCACGCCGGAGGACACGAGCCAGCAGGCCCTCTTCGACCTCGCCGACAACCTGAAGCCCGACCGCACTCCCGAGGACCTGCTCTTCGAGGCCCTGCCCGCGTTCCAGATCCCGTTCTCGGCTGCAATCGAGCGCATCGACGTCGCGGGCTTCTCCGCCTTCGACGTGGACGGGGACACGCTCATCGCCTGCTTCGACACGGGCATCACCAACGACGCCATCACGGCCATGGCCAAGCGCGAGCCCAGCTACTGCGTCGTTCGCGACGCGAGCTTCGCCGACGCCGCCTCGGCCGCCAACTTCGAGCAGATCTTCAAGACCGTGAGCCCCGCCACCGCCTGCAAGGTGATCTAGATGCGGCAGAGCCCCATAAAGAAGCCGGCGGTTCCGTGTGGGGGTCGCCGGCTCGGGCTAGTTGAGGAGCTCGTAGTCCCTGGCTACACGCCAGCTGATATCCTGGTGAGCGTGCAGAAACGAAATGATCTGCACCTGCTTCTCGCGCTCGTTCACTTCATAGAACAGGCCATAGTTCTTGACTCGGATGCGGCGAATCTCATGACCGGTGGCTTTGCATGCCTCCTCGTTGACGCCGTATCCGTTGGGAAGGGCCTGAACGGCGAACAGGGCAGCCTCATATGCGGCGGTGAGATTCGACATCGCTTGCGGAGAGGCAAAGTGAAGTGCGATGTAGTTGAGTGCGTCTCGGAATTCCTGCTTGGCGCTGTCGGCGATATCGACGCTATAGGCCATACTCGCGCCTTATCTCGGAAAGAAACTCGAAGGCATCGGAGTAGTTCCCGTTCTCGAAGTCGGCGATGCCTTGCTTCAGCGAGGCAATATCGGACTCGGAGAGATGCTCTTCAGTCTCGGCATCCTGACCGGTGCGAACCAGCTCATAGTCCCCGCGGCCGGGCACGGAGAACCGATACGTTCCTCCTGCCTCGTCGCAGGCGTCGAGCAATCCGGATTTCATTAACTGGTCCACGGGTGGCGTCATGACGTGCTCCCTTCTCGTTTTGACCATTCTACCCCGACCCTCGGATACGGAAATGACAGGCAGGTAATACCCATGCAGTTCAAGTTCACCATCCAGCCTTATCAGACCAACGCTGCCGATGCGGTGGCGAGCGTGTTTGCGGGGCAGCCGTGCCGGGCGCCGTTCGAGTACGTGCGCGACCTGGGGCGCATTGCTGGCCGCGAGCGGCGCGGCATGGGCGGGGTGGACACGGAGGCGCTCGACCTTGTGGCGGCCACCGGAGACGATGCCGGCTACGCGAACGCGCCCGTGCGGCTCACGGCTGCCGAACTGCTCGACAACATCCGCAAGCAGCAGCGGCGCTTCTCCGTGCCGGAGTCCTCCTCGCTCGCCAAGGGGCCGGGGGTGGTCGCGCTCGACGTGGAGATGGAGACCGGCACCGGCAAGACCTACGTCTACACCAAGACCATCTTCGAGCTCAACCGGCGCTTTGGCTGGACCAAGTTCGCCATCGTGGTGCCCAGCGTTGCCATCCGCGAGGGCGTGGCCAAGTCCCTCTCCGTCACCGAGGGTCACTTCTTCGAGCTCTACGGCAAGCGTATCTGGAGCTTCGTTTACAACAGTGCGCGCCTGAACGAGATCGACCAGTTTGCCCAGCGCGCGGACATCTCGGTCATGGTCATCAACACGCAGAACTTCAACAAGTCTATGAAGGAGGGAGGCCACTCCAAGGAGGCACTCATCATGTTCTCCGAGCGCGACGACTTCGGCAGCCGCCGTCCCATCGATGTGCTGGCGGCCACGCGCCCCGTCATCATCATGGACGAGCCGCAGAAGATGGGCGGCAAGGCCACGCAGGCGGGCATCGCGCGGTTCAACCCACTCTTCGTGCTCAACTACTCGGCCACGCACCGCGAGCGGCACGACCTCGCCTACGCGCTCGACCCGGTCGACGCCTACCGCATGCGCCTCGTGAAGCGCATCGAGGTGAAGGGCTTCGAGCTCAACCACCTGCTGGGAACGGACGGCTACGTGCGCCTGGTCGAGATTCGCGTCTCTGCCAGCCACGCGCCGCGGGCCGTGGTCGAGTTCAACGTGCTGCGCGCCGCGGGCAAGGTCTCGCGCCAGACCATGACGCTCGACGAGGGTGACGGCCTCTACGTGGCGTCACGGGAGCTCGAGGCCTACCGCGAGGGCTACGTGATCGCCCCGGGTGGCATCGTGCCGGCGCAGGGTGGCATGCCCGGCTACGTGCGCTTCATGAACGACGTGGTGGTGTTCGAGGGAGGGTCTGAGGGCGACTCCGCTGAGGCCAACCTGCGGCGCGTGCAGATTCGCGAGACAATCAAGAGCCACCTCGAGAAGGAGGAGGCGCTGTTCCGGCGCGGCGTCAAGTGTCTCTCGCTCTTCTTCGTAGACGAGGTGGGGAAGTACCGCGTCTACGACGAGGACGGCTCCGAGGCCACGGGCGAGTACGGGCGCATCTTCGAGGAGGAGTACGCCGCCGCGGTGGCGGCCCGCGTGGCCGCCCCTACGTTCGACGACGAGCGGGATTCCAGCTACCTCGACTACCTGCGGCGCTTTGACGCGAGTGAGGTGCATCGCGGGTACTTCTCGGTGGATAAGAAGGGCCGGGCCGTCAACTCCAAGGTTGCCCGGGGCGGCGAGGGATCGGACGACGAGAGCGCCTACGACCTCATCCTCCGCAACAAGGAGCGCCTGCTCTCCTTTGACGAGCCGTGCCGCTTCATCTTCTCCCACTCCGCTCTGGCCGAGGGCTGGGACAACCCCAACGTGTTCCAGATTTGCATGCTGCGCGAGGTCCGTAAGGACGAGGCCAAACGCCAGCAGGTGGGCCGAGGCCTGCGCCTGTGCGTTGACCAGCAGGGCGTGCGCCAGGACGCGGGCGTGCTGGGCGAGGACGAGGTGCAGCGCGTGAACCGGCTCACGGTGGTGGCGAGCGAGGGCTACGCGAGCTTCGTGGGAGACCTGCAGAAGGAGACCGTGGAGCGCCTGCGCGCCCGGCCGCGCATCGTGGACGCCAAGCTCTTCTGCGACCTTCGGTGGCAGACGCCCGAGGGCTCGGTGGTGGAGTTTGACGCACGCGAGGCCCAGCTCATCAACAATGCCTTGGTCAAGCATGGCTTGGTGGACGTGGAAGGGCGTCCCACGGAGAAGTTCCGCGAGGAGGGGCTGGGCGAGGCCCTGGCCGAGTTCGACGCGGAGCTGCGCGAGAAGGCCCCGGCCATCGAGCGTGCCGTGAGGAGCGTCTACGACGACACCGTTCTTGCCGAGATGGTAGAGAACGGCAACAGGCAGAAGGTGACGCGCAACCCGCTCAACGCCAACTTCGAGCGCAGCGAGTTCCAGGACCTGTGGGGGCGCATCAACGCCAGGTACGCCTACACGGTGTCGTTTGACGACGACGAGCTCGTGCGCAAGTCCGTCGCGGAGATTGACGCCAACCTGTCCGTCTCGACGCTCTCCTACACGGTGACGCGCGGCATCCAGCGCGAGGACGTGACCGAGGACCGCGTGCGGGGCGGCGAGGGCTTCTCGGACGTGACGCGCGAGACGGGCGAGGTGACGAGCCAGGGCGCGGCAGGGGTGACGTACGACCTCGTGGGCGAGGTGGCTGCTGCCGCGGGCGTGACGCGAAGGGTGGCGGCTCGCATCCTCTCGGGTATGGCACCGGCGAAGTTCGGGCTGTTCCGCAGGAACCCCGAGGAGTTCATCGCACGTGTTGGGAAGCTTATTGTGGACCAGAAGGCTGCCATGGTGGTGGAGCATGTGAGCTATCGACCGACAGGTGAGAGCTACGACGCAAGTATCTTTTCCGATGCAATGCCCGAGGCGCGCGATAAGGCGTATCGCGCGAGCAAGAATGTTCAGGACTGGGTGTTTCCTGATGGCAGCGCCCAGAAGAGTGTGGAGCGGCGCTTTGCCGAAGACCTAGATGCCGGAAACGAGGTAGTGGTTTATGCCAAGCTTCCACGCGGATTCCAGATTCCCACGCCGGTTGGAAACTATGCCCCGGACTGGGCCATCGCCTTTGACCGTGAGGTGCTGGGCGAGAACGTGAAGCACGTCTTCTTTGTTGCCGAGACTAAGGGATCGCTCGATTCGTTTGAGCTGCGCGGGGTCGAGCGCGCCAAGATTGCATGTGCCAAGCGTCTTTTCAACGAGATTAACAAATCGTCCAATGTGCGCTACGAGCCGGTGTCAAGCTATCAGGACCTGTTGGACGTGCTGAGAGGAGAGCAGGGCCTCAGGGGGGCGAATACCGTATACTGATGATACATTGATGTGCAGGGTGGCATATTTCAAAAACTGATGGGGCTCCATGCCTGACAACACGATTCGCATCGACATCGACCAGCTGCGCGAGGCACTGATGGACGATGTCGGCACGGCGGCGTTTGTCGCGTCGCTCCTTGCCATGGCGGACCTTGTTGCGGTGGAATCTGCCTTGCCGGAAGAGCTCATTCGCATGGCGGAGCAGGCTGGCATGGATCTGCGTCGATTTGAGGTCCGGTAAGCACTTTTGCGGCCCTCGTCCGGTATGTGCCGGTGTGTCGCGTCTCGCTTTTCCAGCCGTTTCGGGTTCATTTGAAGCGAAAACGTCTGTCAGGTCAGTCGCCCATCTACCAAATCGTTTATCTGGAAAAAACGTTCGCATTGGCTCGCGTCAGATCACACCCTCCCCAACCCACCCATCATGCAACCGCCATACCCCACCTCGCTCTGGTCCCTGTCGGTTTCACACGGTTAACCTGCGGAAATGCCCCTCAGCCGTTCAGGGATAACGTT
>OIXX01000214.1_pt1 | contig 43906 bp, 53 predicted proteins | sample 1588161 | NCBI WGS metagenome assembly OIXX01 (sample SAMN03283274) | human gut metagenome | biome: human-associated habitat; material: feces | host: Homo sapiens | place: Peru | collected 2012 | reverse complement strand
AGGCCACCGCTCGCACCACCATGGGCGCCTGCGGCGTGAAGGTCTGGATCTACGTTGGCGAGAAGCTCCCCGGCCAGCCCAAGCCGCAGCCGGCCCTCGAGGGCTCGTCTCGTCCCCGTCGTCGCAATGAGAGGAGGGGCAACTAATGCTGGCTCCTAAGCGAATCCTTCACCGCAAGGTTCAGCGTGGCTCCATGAAGGGCCACGCCAAGGGCAACACCGAGCTTCACCTCGGCGAGTACGGCATCGTCGCCCTCGAGGCCCACTGGATCACCAACCGTCAGATCGAGGCCGCTCGTATCGCCATGACGCGTTACATGAAGCGTGGCGGTCAGGTCTGGATCACGATCTTCCCGGACAAGCCCGTTTCCAAGAAGCCCGCCGAGACCCGCATGGGTAAGGGTAAGGGCAACCCCGAGGAGTGGGTGGCCGTCGTCAAGCCCGGTCGCGTTATGTTCGAGATCGGTGGCGTCGAAGAGGCCGTCGCCAAGGAGGCCCTGCGCCTCGCCCAGCACAAGCTGCCCATCAAGACCAAGATCATCACCCGCGCCGCTCAGGCTGGGGAGGACAAGTAACATGAAGATGACCGAAATCCGCGAGCTCTCCGACGAGGAGCTCACCAAGAAGCTTGAGGACGGCCGCGCCGAGCTCTTCAACCTCCGTTTCCAGATGGCTACAAGCCAGCTGGACAACACGGCCCGTGTGAGCCATGTCAAGCGTGACATCGCCCGCATCCAGACCGAGATCCGCGCCCGTCAGATTGCAGCCGCCAGCGCTGCCACCAAGTAGTCGAGGAGTAGAACATGAGCGATACCGAGGCTCGCAACTCGCGCAAGGTGCGTGTGGGCGTCGTTACCTCGATCTCCGGTGCCAAGTCCATCACCGTGACGATCGACAACCGCAAGCGTCACCCCAAGTACGGCAAGATGATCACCGTTTCCAAGAAGCTCCACGCCCACGACGAGAACGAGGTCGCCAAGCTCGGCGACACCGTCAAGGTCATGGAGACGCGTCCCCTGTCCAAGACGAAGCGTTGGCGTCTCGTCGAGGTCGTCGAGGCCGCGAAGTAGCATCCGAGGCCATCACCGGCTCACGTGCGCCGCTCGTGTGGGCGCACCTCTGAGCCGGATGATCTGAAAGGGATTTTGCAATGATTCAGATGCAGACCATGCTCACCGTTGCCGATAACTCCGGCGCAAAGCGCGTGAGGTGCATTAAGGTCCTGGGTGGCTCCAAGCGCCGCTATGCCGGCCTTGCCGACGTCATCATCGGGGCCGTCCAGGAGGCCACGCCCGGCGCCTCCGTCAAGAAGGGCGACGTCGTCCGCTGCGTCGTCGTGCGCACCGTCAAGGAGACGCGTCGCAAGGACGGCAGCTACATCAAGTTCGACCAGAACGCCTGCGTCCTGATCGACAAGGACGGCGGCCCCGTGGGCACCCGTATCTTCGGGCCCGTCGCTCGTGAGCTGCGCGACCACAAGTACATGAAGATCGTGTCTCTCGCTCCCGAGACGCTCTAGAAGGAGTCGCAGCCATGGCTAAGATGAAGATCAAGAAGGGCGACACCGTCGAGGTCATCGCCGGCAAGGACAAGGGTAAGCGCGGACTCGTCGTGCGCGCCCTGCCCAAGGTGGGCAAGGTTGTCGTCGAGGGCGTTGCCGTTGCCAAGAAGGCCCAGCGTCCCACCCAGGACAACCAGCAGGGCGGGTTCGCCAACAAGGAGATGCCCATCGACGTCTCCAACGTGGCGCTCATCGACCCCAAGACCGACAAGCCCACGCGCGTCGGCTTCCGCTTCGAGGAGGACGGCACCAAGGTCCGTTTCGCCAAGAAGTCCGGCGAGGTCATCCCCGATCCCTCTAAGTAGCACCCCCCCCTCATTGAGGGCGTGAGTTCGCTATCAAGCCCGCTGGCTCCGGTCGGCGGGCTTTTTGCTGCCGTTCCACGACGAAATCGCTCGTTCGCGGGAGTCCCGCACGCCGCTGCCTCCATCTCGGAGAAGCTTAGGAAACAGTTGGCTTCGTCGAAAGGGGCACGGATGGGCGTCATGGCTGAGGAGGCACTCGAGATAGGACCGGACGGCATCGAGGACTATCTGCGTTCCAACACGCGGGTGTTCGCGAGGGTAGGTGGGGGCACGTACTACGTGACACACACCGACGGCTATTGGCGTGTGCAAAACTGCGACAGCCTCAACGACAAGGGGCATTTCACGGATTGCTCGGAGCTTGTCCCCACGCTTCACGAGGTGCTCCATCTCCCGTGCATCAACGACCGTTCCCTGGCAGACGTCGCCGGGGAGGCTCAGTTCTTCGAGAGCATCCAGGAGTAGGCAAAGCGTTTCGAAGCAGTACGTATGGGTACGTAGGCCGATCTTCGCGAGAAGGTCGGCCTGTTGTGTGAATACGGTGTGGACGCAGGGGAGTGGGCTGAGACTTCGCCGATTTCGTTGTGGCAAACGCTGCGTCAAAGTCATATCCTTGTGAGCTGCACTGTGAAGGCTCCTGGCGGTTTGACGCCGTACAGGAGGCACGAGGGTAACGAGGGACTTGTCCCCGCGGGTCGTCCGCTTATCGCCAACCCCGTGCTGAGAAACCCCAGAAGGAGTGACCATGGCAGAAGAGAAGTACGTTCCCCGTCTCAAGACCAAGTACAACGACGAGGTTCGCGCCAAGCTCATCGAGCAGTTTGGCTACACCAACCCCATGACGGTTCCCAAGATCGAGAAGATCGTCGTGAACATGGGCGTTGGCGAGGCCGCCACGGATTCCAAGGCCATCGACGGTGCCGTCGCCGACCTGCGCGCCATCACCGGCCAGCAGCCCTCCATCCGTCGTGCCCGCAAGTCCATCGCTACCTTCCACCTGCGTGAGGGCCAGCCCATCGGCGCCAAGGTCACCCTGCGCCAGGATCGCATGTGGGACTTCCTCGATCGTCTCATCTCGGTCGCCATCCCCCGCATCCGCGACTTCCGTGGCATCTCCCCCAAGAGCTTCGATGGCCGTGGCAACTTCTCCATGGGCGTGACCGAGCAGCTCATCTTCCCGGAGATCGACTTCGACAAGATCGACCACACGCGCGGCATGGACATCACCATCGTCACCACCGCGAAGACCAACGAGGAGGGCAAGGCCCTGCTCGAGGGCTTCAACTTCCCGTTCAAGAAGTAACTGAGGTAATCCCGTCGCCGGGCTCGCGCTCGGCGACGTTGTCGTGCCTGCACGACGAAAGCAGCCGCACGAACGTGCGGCCGACCATCCCGAAGGAGGATTTGTGGCTAAGACATCGATGATCGTCAAGGCTCAGCGTGAGCCGAAGTACTCGACGCGCACCCAGAACCGTTGCCAGCGCTGCGGCCGTCCGCACAGCGTGTATCGCAAGTTCGGCCTGTGCCGCGTGTGCTTCCGCGAGCTCGCGAGCAAGGGCGAGCTTCCTGGCGTCCGCAAGGCGAGCTGGTAGGCGTCTGCCTCCGCTCCAGGACAGAAGGAAGACTCCCGTCCAGGCGTTCCGGCCACGGGCCGGCATGAACCGGACGCAGAGGTTCATCCCTAACGAAGGAGAATCCCAATGAACGTTACCGATCCCATTGCAGACATGCTGACGCGCATCCGCAACGGCAACACCGCCGGCAAGGATACCGTCACCATGCCTTCCAGCAAGGTGCTGGTCGAGGTCGCCCGCGTTATCGCGGAGGAGGGCTACATCGAGGGCTATGCCGTCGAGGACACCAAGCCCCAGAAGACCCTGACCGTCACCCTCAAGTACGGCAACCGTCACGCCCGCGTGCTTCGCGGCATCAAGCGCATCTCCAAGCCCGGTCTGCGCATCTATTCCAAGGCCGAGGACCTTCCTCGCGTGCTTGGTGGCCTCGGTACTGCCGTCATCTCCACCTCCAAGGGCATGATGTGCGACCGTGACGCCCGCAAGCTTGGCGTCGGCGGCGAAGTCATCGCCTACGTCTGGTAACCCACGGCAGGATAGGAAAGGAGACACCATGTCCCGCATCGGCAAGAAGCCTGTCCAGATTCCCGCCGGGGTCACCGTGACCATCACCGGCAACCACGTGCACGTGAAGGGCCCCAAGGGCGAGCTTGATCGCTCGTTCTCCGAGCTCGTGACCATCTCTGAGGTGGAGAACGAGGTTCTCGTCGCCACCGTCGACGAGACGCGCGAGGCCAACGCCCAGCACGGCCTTACCCGTACGCTCATCCACAACATGGTGGTGGGCGTCTCCGAGGGCTTCGAAAAGAAGCTCGAGCTTACCGGCGTCGGCTACCGTGTCGCGCTCAAGGGCAAGGACCTCGACCTCTCCCTCGGTTACTCGCACCCCGTTATCTACAAGGCCCCCCACGACATCTCCTTCGTCGTGCCTGACAACACGCACATCACCGTGCAGGGCATCTCCAAGGAGCAGGTCGGCCAGGTTGCGGCCGAGATCCGCATGAAGCGTCCGCCCGAGCCGTACAAGGGCAAGGGTATCCACTACGAGGGCGAGCACATCCGTCGCAAGCTCGGCAAGGCCGCAAAGTAGCCTAGCCTCGTAAGGTCATAGAGAACCCTCACCCTGTCAGGTGAGGGCGTGACTAAGGAGTTATTCATGAACAAGCAGAAGGCTAAGCACCTCGGCCTCAAGCGCCGCGAGCGTCGTGTTCGCTCCAAGATCACCGGCACGCCCGACCGTCCGCGTCTTTCTGTGCACCGTACCAACGCGCACATTTACGCCCAGGTGATCGACGACGTCGACGCCAAGACGATCTGCACCGCCTCCACGCTCGATCCCGAGTTCCGTGCCACCGGCAAGCTCGGCTCCAACAAGGAGGCCGCTACGTTTGTCGGCGAGCTCGTCGGCAAGCGCGCCCTCGAGAAGGGCGTTACCGCCGTGCGTTTCGACCGCGGCGGCCGCATCTATCACGGCCGTGTCAAGGCTCTCGCCGACGGTGCCCGCGCCGCTGGCCTGAAGTTCTAGGAGGTATCTGTAATGGCTCGTAACCCCAAGCAGCAGCGCGACGCCTCCGAGCTCCAGGAGCGCGTCGTCTACATCCACCGCGTCTCCAAGACCGTCAAGGGCGGCCGTCGCATGTCGCTTCTCGCCCTCGTGGTCGTCGGTGACGGCAAGGGCAACGTCGGCCTTGGCATGGGCAAGTCCGCCGAGGTGCCTCTGGCCATCCAGAAGGCCTCTGATAACGCCAAGAAGAACATGTTCAAGGTTCCCGTCACCGAGAAGGGCTCCGTGCCCCACGAGGTCATCGGTGAGTTCGGCGCTGGCCGCGTTCTCGTCAAGCCGGCCATCGAGGGTACCGGTGTTATCGCCGGCGGCCCCATCCGCCCTCTCTTCGAGCTTGCGGGCATCAAGAACGTCCTGTCCAAGTCCCTCGGCACCAGCAACGGCCTGAACATCATCAAGGCCGCCGCCGAGGCCCTGAAGCAGCTCTCCAGCCCGGAGGAGACCGCCGAGCGTCGCGGCCTCACCGTCGCTGAGATGTTCGTCGGGAAGGAGAACTAACCATGGCGAAGACCCTCACTGTCAAGCTCGTCCGCAGCGCAACCTGCGGCGTGAAGCAGGATCAGACGCGCACCGTGCGCGCCCTCGGCCTTCACAAGGTCAACAGCACCAACACGCTTCCTGACAACGAGAGCGTCCGCGGCATGATCTTCAAGGTCAAGCACCTCGTCACCGTGGAAGAGAACTAGGAGTCCACTCATGCAGCTCAACGATCTTCGTCCCGCCGAGGGCTCTAAGAAGGCCCGCAAGCGCATCGGTCGCGGCAACGGCTCTGGCTACGGCACCACCGCCGGTCGCGGCACCAAGGGCGCCAAGTCTCGCGCCGGCAAGCAGAAGGGTGCCGGCTTCGAAGGAGGCCAGACGCCGCTCGCGATGCGTCTCCCGAAGCTCCCTGGCTTCCGCAACATCAACCGCGTCGAGTACGTCGCGGTTAACGTCTCCCGTCTTGACGCCGCCTTCAACGATGGCGATGTCGTCGACGACGAGGCCCTCGTCGCCAAGGGCATCACCAAGCCCACCGAGCTCGTGAAGGTGCTCGCCGGCGGCGAGCTCACCAAGAAGCTCACGGTCAAGACCGACAAGGTGTCTGCCGCTGCCCAGGCCAAGATTGAGGCGGCTGGCGGAAAGGTAGAGCTCCCGTGCTAAAAGGCATCCTCAACGCATTTCGCGTCAAGGAGCTTCGCAACAAGATTCTGCTGACGGCAGGCATTCTCCTGCTGTACAGGATCGGGGCCTACATCCCCGTGCCGGGCGTGCCCTTCAAGGACATGCTCGACACGTACCAGGCGAGCTCCACCGCGAACGGCGCTCTGGCCGTGCTGAACCTCTTCAGCGGCGGCGCGCTTTCCCGCGTTTCGGTGTTCTGCCTGGGCATCATGCCCTACATCACGTCCCAGATCATCATGCAGATGCTCCAGGCCGTGGTGCCGTCTCTGGGCACGCTCGCTCGCGAGGGCGAGGCCGGCCAGCGCAAGGTGACGCAGTACACGCGTTACCTCACGGTCGGCCTCGCACTGCTCAACTCCGTTGGCTACCTCTTCCTCTTTAAGAGCTCCAGCTTCAGAATGGACTTCTCGCAGACGGGAATCCCCGAGGGGCTCATGGACGCCGTGGTCGTGCTAACCATGCTGGCTGGCGCCATCCTCATCATGTGGATGGGTGAGGTCATCACGCAGCGCGGCATCGGCAACGGCATGAGCCTCATCATCTTCGCCAACATCATGGCGGGCCTGCCCACCTCCATCGTGCAGTCGCTGCAGACGTCAACCAACGGCGTCCTGCTCACGGTGCTCGTGGTCGTGGTCATCATCGCCGTGGTTCCATTTATCGTCTACATCGAGCGCGGCCAGCGCCGCATCCCGGTGCAGTTCGCAAAGCGGGTCGTTGGCAGGCGCGTGATGGGTGGCCAGTCCACGTACCTTCCCATCAAGGTGAACACCGCGGGCGTCATCCCCATCATCTTCGCGAGCGCCATCCTGTACTTCCCGGCGCAGATCGCCGTGTTCTTCCCCAACGTTGGCTGGATCAACACCTTTGCCAACGCGGTGAGCACGGGCTGGATCAACTGGGTCCTTTCGGTGCTGCTCATCGTCGCGTTTGCGTACTTCTATACGTCGATGGTGTTCAACCCGGATGAGACCGCGGACACCCTGCGCAAGCAGGGCGGGTTCATTCCTGGGGTTCGCCCTGGTCCTGCTACGGCGGCGTACATCAAGAACGTGCTGAACCACATCACGCTTCCCGGCGCGCTGTTCCTTGCCGTCATTGCCGTGATTCCGTCCATTCTCTTCACGTTCACGAGCAATTCGCTCATCCAGGCCTTCGGCGGCACGTCCATCCTCATCATGGTTGGCGTTGCTCTCGACACCATCTCGCAGGTGGAGAGCCAGCTTAAGACGGCCAACTACGAGGGCCTGTTCATCAAGTAGGCTCTCGGTAAGCCGTCATGTGCGGCGGCGGCCAGCAGTAGCTTGTCAGGGGTCGGTGCATCTCGCGCCGTCCCCTTTTCTTTTGCGGTAGTCTTTCGTGTGGATACGGCAAGTGCGCGCGAGGATGGCCTCGCGCCAAGAGAGGGGTTCATATGAACATCGTTCTGCTCGGCGCTCCCGGTGCGGGCAAAGGCACGCAGGCTCAGAAGCTCGTGGCCGACTACGGCGTTGCCCACATCTCCACCGGAGACCTGCTTCGCGCCGCCGTCAAGGCCGGCACCAAGCTCGGCGTCAAGGCCAAGGGCTACATGGACGAGGGCAAGCTCGTTCCCGACCAGCTGCTCGTCGATCTCGTGAAGGAGCGCCTCCAGGCTGACGACACGCAGAAGGGCTTCATCCTCGACGGCTATCCCAGGAATACCGCCCAGGCCGTCACCCTCGACTTTATGCTCGCCGAGATTGGCCGCAAGCTTGACGCGGCCTTGCTCGTTGACGTCAAGCCCGACGTCATCGTGAAGCGCCTCTCGAGCCGTCGTACCTGCCGCGACTGCGGTTACACCGCCCCGGCCGGCGTAGAGAAGTGCCCCTCCTGCGGTGGCGAGATGTACCAGCGCGACGACGACAAGCCCGAGACGATCCAGAAGCGTCTTGACGTCTACGAGAGCCAGACCTCGCCGCTCGTTGAGTACTACAAGGGCAAGGGCCTGCTGAAGGTCGTTGACGGCGACCGTCCGGTTGATGACGTGTACGCCGACGTCAGGGAGCTCCTGGGCCTATGATCAAGATCAAGTCGCCTGCTGACATCGAGGCCATGAGGCCGGCGGGCTCGCTTTCCAAGCTCGCGCTGAGGCGGGTCGGCTCCATGATCAGGCCCGGCATCTCGACCATCGAGCTCGACCAGGTGGCGGAGAGCATCATCCGCATGCATGGCGGCACCCCGGCGTTCAAGGGCTACGGCGGCTTTCCCGCAAGCATCTGCTGCTCGATCAACGACGAGATCGTCCACGGCATCCCTAGTCCCGGTCGTGTGCTCGAGGAGGGCGACATCGTCTCTGTCGATACCGGTGCTGTTGTGAACGGTTGGGTGGGCGACAACGCCTGGACGTTCTACTGCCGCACGCCTTCGACGGCCGACAAGGGCCTTTGCGAGATCACGCGTGACTGTCTCAAGGCCGGCATCGAGCAGGCCGTTCCCGGCAATCGCGTCGGGGACATCGGCCATGCCGTCCAGGAGCTTGCCGAGAAGAACGGCTACTCGGTCGTGCGCGATTACGTGGGTCACGGCGTGGGTCACGAGATGCACGAGGAGCCCAACGTTCCCAACTACGGCAAGGCCGGGAGGGGCGTGAAGCTCCAGGCGGGCATGGTCATCGCCATTGAGCCCATGATCTGCCTCGGCAGGCACGAGAACCACGTGCTGCCCAATCGCTGGACGGTCGTCACCAACGACGGCAAGGCGGCGGCGCACTACGAGAATACCCTGGCCATCACCGAGGACGGCCCCGTCATCCTCACCGCCGACGTCGACGGTCCCTGGTGCTCCATGCAAGGCGGCATCTCGGCTCCGGAAGACGCCCCGGACCAGCAATAAGGAGGCTCAAAACCCAATCCGCCTTCGTCCACGCGGGTTCTCTGGGAGCACGTGCGGAGCCCTCTCCGGATTTCGGAGCGAGGGGCTAAGGGACTTTGCGAAGCAAAGTGACCCCGAGCGAAGGTATCCGGAGAGGGCCATTGGGACGGATTATGAAGAACCCGCGCTACATGGACGTAGCGCGGGTTTTTCGGTAAACTATTCGGTCGCTGTCTATACGTCGAGGAAAAGGTAGCGGCAATTGAGCAAACAGGATGCAATCGAGCTCGAAGGCAAGGTCATCGAGCCCCTGCCCAACGCGATGTTCAACGTCGAGCTCGAGAATGGCCACACCATTCTCTGCACCATTTCGGGGAAGATTAGGATGAACTACATCCGTATTCTCCCGGGAGACAAGGTGGTCGTAGAGATCTCCCCTTACGACCTTCAGCGCGGACGCATTACCTACCGCTACAAGTAGGGCGTTTGCAGAGCGCGGTTGTTGTGCTGCGCATTTAGCCAAGATATTCACGCCAGCGGCTGGGCGTTCATATAGGTACCGAAAGCATCACCGAGAGGAAGAACGATGAAAGTACGTCCTTCGGTCAAGAAGATGTGCGACAAGTGCAAGATCATTCGTCGCCACGGCAAGGTGTACGTGATCTGCGAGAACCCGCGCCACAAGCAGCGTCAGGGCTAGGAGAGGAGCACCAAGTTGGCCCGTATTAACGGCGTCGACCTCCCGCGCGAGAAGCGCGTTGAGATCGGACTCACCTATATCTTCGGCATCGGCCGCACCACCGCCACCAAGATCTGCGCCGAGACCGGCGTTGATCCCAGCACTCGCGTGCGCGATCTCACCGAGGATGAGGTCACCAAGATTCGTGACTACATCGATGCTAACTACGTTGTCGAGGGCGACCTTCGCCGCGACACGCGTCAGAACATCGCTCGCCTGATGGAGATTGGCTGCTACCGCGGCCTCCGTCACCGCAAGGGCCTCCCCGTGCGCGGCCAGCGCACCCACACCAACGCTCGTACCCGCAAGGGCAAGAAGCGTCAGGTCGGCGGCAAGAAGAAGAAGTAGGGGAGACTAACCTATGGCTACTGCTAAGAAGGGCGCCCAGACCCGCGGGCGCATCAAGCGTGCCGACCGTAAGAACATCTCCGTCGGTCAGGCGCACATCAAGAGCACGTTCAACAACACGATCGTCTCGATCACCGACCCCCAGGGCAACGTGATCTCCTGGCGCTCCGCCGGCATGGTCGGCTTCAAGGGCTCCCGTAAGTCCACGCCGTTCGCGGCGCAGATGGCCGCCGAGGCCGCTGCCAAGGAGGCCATGGAGCACGGCGTCCACAAGGTGTCCGTCTTCGTGAAGGGCCCCGGCTCGGGCCGCGAGACGGCTATCCGCTCGCTGCAGGCCGCCGGCCTCGAGGTCGCGAGCATCCAGGACAAGACCCCCATCGCGCACAACGGTTGCCGTCCGTGCAAGCGTCGCCGCGTGTAGGTAAGGAAGGAATCTAACTATGGCAGTGGATAGGACTCCTGTCCTTAAGAGGTGCCGCGCGCTCGACATCGACCCGATCGTGATGGGCATCAACAAGAAGTCGAACCGCCAGCCCAAGCGCCAGCGTCGCCAGGAGAGCGAGTACGGCCGTCAGCTGCGCGAGAAGCAGAAGGCCAAGTTCATCTACGGCGTTCTCGAGAAGCAGTTCCGCAGCTACTACGACAAGGCGCTCAAGATCGAGGGCATCACGGGTGACAACCTGATGACGCTGCTCGAGACCCGCCTTGACAACGTGGTCTTCCGTCTCGGCTTTGCCCGCACCCGCAAGGAGGCCCGTCAGACCGTCCGTCACGGCCACATCACCGTGAACGGCAAGCGCGTCGACATCCCCTCCTACCGCGTCAAGAGCGGTGACGTGGTGGCCGTCGCCCCCAAGTTCAAGGACCTGCTTCCCATCAAGGAGGCCCTCATCTCCTCCGAGCACATGGCCGTGCCGTCCTGGCTCGAGGTCGACATCGAGAAGCTGCAGGGCACCGTCCTCCAGCTCCCCACGCGCGAGCAGATCGACCTTGACCTCGATGCCCAGCTCATCGTCGAGCTCTACTCCAAGTAGTCGACTCGGTTGGAGGTTTCTATGTCCGATTTCATCCGACCCAACGTGTCGGTAGAAGAGGTCAGCGACAACGTTGCCCGCGTCGTCGTCGAGCCGCTTGAGCACGGCTATGGCGACACCCTCGGCAACTCGCTCCGTCGCGTGCTGCTCTCCTCGCTTGAGGGCGCAGCGGTGGAGGCCATCCGCATCGACGGCGTTCAGCACGAGTTCACCACGGTCGAGGGCGTCTACGAGGACGTTACCGACATCGTCCTCAGCGTGAAGGGGCTCGCGTTCAAGAGCCTCGGCGTTGGCTCCGAGGCCACGGCCACGATCTCGATCGACGGCCCGGCCACGGTCACCGGCGGCGACTTCGACATTCCGACGGAGTTCTCGCTCGTCAACCCCGAGCACGTCATCTGCACGCTGGGTGACGGCGCCCACCTCACGATGTCCATGCGCATCGGCACCGGTCGCGGCTACGTCTCCGGCGAGGACAACGAGCGCGGCGATGATCCCATCGGGCTCATCCACGTCGATTCGCTCTTCTCCCCGGTGAAGCGTTGCGCCAAGGCCGTCGAGCCCTGCCGCGTTGGCCAGCACACCGACTACGACCGTCTCGTCCTCGAGATCGAGACCAACGGCGGCGTGACGCCCCGCGAGGCCGTCGTCGAGGCTACCAACATCATCGACCAGCACATGGGTGCCTTCATGTCGCTCGCCGATGAGGCCGAGCAGGTCGAGGAGCCGTCGATCTTCGCCCAGGGCCAGACCGATGACAACTCCGAGCTCGACAAGCAGATCGAGGACCTGGACCTGTCCGTGCGTTCCTACAACTGCCTGAAGCGCGCTGGCATCCACTCGGTTCGTCAGCTGGTGGAGTACTCCGAGAACGACCTGCTCAACATCCGCAACTTCGGCGTCAAGTCGATCGAGGAAGTCAAGGACAAGCTCGAGTCGATGGGCCTGAGCTTCAAGGCCTAGCGCCACGCATATCGCATAGGAGTTAGAGACATGAGGCACTACAAGAATCGCGGTATGAAGCTTGGCACCGACGCCAGCCACACCAAGGCCATGAAGAAGAGCCTGTGCCAGGCGCTGTTCGCCAACGACCGCATCAAGACCACGCTTCCGCGCGCCAAGGCCATCCGCGGTGACATCGACCGCGTCGTGACCTGGGCCAAGAAGGGCGACCTGCACTCCCGCCGTCTCGCCATCGCCAAGCTCGGCGACAAGGAGCTCGTCCGCGAGCTCTTCGAGAAGGCCGCGCAGGGCATGTGGGAGGGCCGCAACGGCGGTTACACCCGCATCTACAAGCTCGGCCCCCGCAAGGGCGACAACGCCGAGGTTGCGCTGATCGAGCTCGTCACCGAGCCGGTTCAGCCCAAGGCCAAGGCCGCCAAGACCGAGGTCAAGAAGGTCGAGAAGGTGGAGAAGGTCGAGGAGGCTCCTGTCGCCGAGGCCGATGCCACCGAGGAGAAGGCCGAGTAGGCACTCTCTTCTTGCTTGAACTGCGCGGGGGTTCGGCGTTGCCGAGCCCCCGTTTTTTGTACGATTCGCCCACGTTCCCGTGGACGGGAGGACCTGTGCTCGAAGCCCGTGACATAGTGCTGCGCGCCCTTGACGGTTCCGTCGAGGCGATGGGCGGGCTGGGCCCCGTACTCGATGGCCTGTCGCTTACGGTTACCGAGGGTGAGCTGCTTTGCGTCGTGGGGTCAAACGGTGCTGGCAAGTCGAGCCTTGCGGCGGTGCTGTCTGGTAGCGTGACGCCTCAGTCGGGGAACGTGCTGCTTGATGGGGATCCCTCTGACGCGTTGGGTCTTCATCGGGCCGTCGGGAGGGTCAGGCAGGATCCCGAGAGCCAGCTCGTTGCCCCCGTCGTGTTTGACGAGGTCGCCTTTGGCCCCTGCAACCTCGGCCTTGCCGAGGGAGAGGTGCGCGCGCTCGTGTCCTCGGCGCTTGACTCCTGCGGGCTTCGAGACTTTGGGCCGCGTGCCGTCTCGGGGCTCTCCGGTGGGGAGAAACAGCGCTTGGCGTTTGCCGGCGTGCTCGCGATGCGACCGCGCTTTCTTGTGCTCGACGAGGTGACGGCGCAGCTCGACCCCCATGCGCGACATGAGGTGCTGCGCGTCACCCTCGACGCTGCGAAGCGTGGCGTGGGTGTGGTGCTTATCACGCACGATCTCGAGGAGGTCGCCCACGCGGATCGCGCGGTGCTCGTGGAGGGCGGCAAGGTCGCGTGGGAGGGCGCGCCAAACTCCCTGCTTGGAGATGCCTCGCTGAGGACGCGGGCTCGTCTTCTCGGGCCGAATGACGTGCGCCTTGAACTGACAGACGACCTACGGGCAAGGTCGTTCGAGGCGTCTGATGACCCGCGTGCTTCGATGGGTGGCCTTACGCTCGATTCGGTGTCCGTCTTCTACGACGATTACCCGGCGCTTGCGGACGTATCCGTTGCGGTGCGCCCTGGCCGCGTGACGCTGCTGGCGGGGCGGTCTGGCTCCGGCAAGACCACGGCGATTCGTGCTGCTGCGGGGCTCCTCAAGCCCGACAGCGGTTCGGTGCTGCTCGACGGGGTGCCCGTGGCTCCCGGTGCGGTTGGCTATGTGCAGCAGCGCTCGGAGGATCAGCTCTTCTGCGACACGGTGCTCGATGACGTCATGTACGGCCCTCGTAACCTGGGGGTAGCTGCGGGGGAGGCCCGTCGTAGGGCCGAGGCGGCGCTTGCCTCGCTCGACGTGGAAGAAGGTCTCTGGGGACGTTCTCCCTTCGCGCTCTCGGGTGGCCAGAGGAAGCGCGTGGCCATCGCGGGCGTGCTGGCGATGGACACGGCCGCCCTCGTGTTCGACGAGCCCACGAACGGCCTCGACGGCGAGGGACGGCTGCGCATGTATCGCCTTGCGCTTGAGGCGGCCGCACGGGGGCGGGCGGTGCTCGTCTCGAGCCACGACGTGGAAGAATGGCTTGTCGTGACGAACGACGTGGTGCTGCTCGACGCAGGCAAGGTGGCCTGGAGCGGCCCTGCCGAGGAGTTTGATCGCAGCCTTTGGGAGCGTGGCTGACATGGCGACCAGACGAGCCTTCGGCTCCTACATCGCCCGGGATACCCCCGTCCACCAGCTCGATGCTCGCGTGAAGCTCGCCCTGCTGCTGGCGGCCACCGTGGCACTCTTTGTCACGCGCTCGCCGCTGGCGCTTGGGGCCATGGGGGCGTGCGCGCTGGCAGTGGCCGCCGTGGCCGGCCTGGGCCCGCGCGACCTCCTCGCGGCCCTTCGTCCCACGGCCGTCATCCTCGTGTTCTCGCTGCTCGCTAACGCCCTGTCGGTTGACGGCGGGGGAGACGTGGCGCTCTGGGGGCCCGTGGGCGTGAGCGCGGCGGGGGCGGTGCGGGGCGTCACGGCGGTTGGTCGCATCGTCGTGCTCGTGGCGTTCTCGGTGATACTGTGCGCCACGACGTCGTCAACCGCCGTCGCCGATGCGCTCTCGGGTGCGCTTGCCCCGCTTGCGCGGATTGGTTTCCCCGCGGGCGACGTCGCCATGACCATGTCGGTGGCGCTGCGCTTCATCCCGCTGGCAGCGGAGGAGTTCACGCGCATCCATGACGCGCAGCGCTCGCGCGGCGCCAACTTCTCGAGCGGCTCGGTCGTCGCGCGGCTCAGGCGCTGGCTGGCGGTGCTGACGCCGCTCGTGGTGGCGCTCTTCCGCCGGGCCGACGACCTCGCCGACGCCATGCGCGAGCGCTGCTATCGTGGGGAGGGCCGTACGCGGCTCGCGAGGCGGCTTCAGCCCGTGGACGGGGCCGTGCTTGCCTTGGGGATTGCTGCCTGCGTGGCGGCATGCCTTGCGTAGGCTTGTCAACCGACCAGAAGGAGACCCTTGTGACCGAGCCGAGAGCGACGGCCGCCATTGAACGCGCTGGCCACATTCCGCCCGCCCGCCCGTCGATCGAGGAGCGTGCGGCAGACCCGGCGTCTCTCGACGGCACGCTCGTTCTGTGCCTGGGATATCGGGGGGCGGACTTCTCCGGCTTTGCCGCTCAGCCCGGGAGGCGGACGGTTGCCGGTGAGGTGACGCGGGCGCTCGAGACGCTGCTGCGTCGGGAGGTGGCACTCACCTGTGCCGGCAGGACCGACGCCGGGGTGCACGCCCTCGCGCAGTACGTGAGTGTGCCGCTCACCTCGGCCGAGCTGGCGCTGCCCGAGCGCAGGCTCATGCACGGGCTCGAGGCGCTCACGCCCGACGACGTGTCTCCTGCGTGCCTCTATCGTGCCCCCGTCGGGTTCTCGGCGCGCTTCGACGCCACGGCGCGTAGCTACCGCTATCGCATCGCGGCGGGGGAGGGCAGGCCCGTGCTGGCCTGGCCCCATGCCTGGTGGCTGCGAGCCCCGCTCGACGTTTCCGCGATGGACGGGGCGGCGCGCGTGCTTGAGGGCGAGCATGACTTCAAGAGCTTCTGCAAGGCTGTCTCGGCCGAGGGCAAGCCCACGCACCGCTACCTCGAGCGCGTGCACGTCCACGAGGAGCGGGAGTGCGGTGAGCGCATCGTCTGTGTGGACGTCAAGGGCAACGCCTTCCTGCACTCCATGGTGCGCACCATCACCGGGACGCTCGTGGAGGTGGGTCGCGGCCATCGCGACGCCGCCTGGGTTGCCGCCGCGCTCTCCGCCTGCGATCGGAAGGCCGCCGGTCCCTGCGCCCCGGCGAAGGGCCTGACGTTTGTCGGGGTAGACTATCCCGAAGGGCTGCTCGAACCCTGGGAGTAGCCACGTGCTTGCCCCGCTGCGCCAAGCGGGCGACGTGCGATGACGGTTGAACGGGGAGGCGTCATGAGCGAGAAGGACGAGTCAAGGAAGCCCGAGAAGGGCAGGCGGGACGAGCGACCCCGTCTGAGCCGAGGCGATCTTATCGACGACGCACCCGTGGCCGCGGAGCGCCCGCACCGCCGTCGCTCGGGCAGGCGCATGTACGAGCGCAGCGACGTTCCCAAGGTGGGGCCCAATTCCAACAAGGTCGCTGCGACGGTGCTCGTGGTTGTCGCCATTGCGCTCGTGGTTCTCGTGACGAACCTCTGGCGGCTCGCCAACCAGAACAGCAAGCTTGGTGACTCCGGCCTTGCGGACGCGGTGGCCGCCGCGAGCGTCTCCGCCGACGCCATCGACGCCCAGGCGCAGGCGTCCGGCTCAACCGTTACGGGCAACCAGCTCGAGGTCGTGCTCTTTGCCGTCACGTCCGATGCGGATGATACGACGCTCTCGGCCGCCTACCTTGCCGTGATTAACGAAACCGCAGGTTCAACCACGCTCGTGGGGCTGCCGGTCGGCGCGCGTGTCGGCGACGCGTCGGCGTCCGTCGCCGACAGCTTTGCGGCGAAGGGGGCTACGGCGCTCATCTCGCAGCTGGCATCCGCGGCGGTGCCCGTGAGCCATGTGGTGGTCATGACCGAGACGGGCTGGGACGACTTCCTCGCCGTTGCGCAGAAGGGCGCATCGGCGCTCAAGAGCGGGGCCGACGACTTGCTCCATGGCATCACGAGCTCCGACATGGACGTGCAGACGTTGGTCGCGGTGGGGCAGAAGGCGGCGTCGGCCGGCGTTTCCGCCGAAAGCGTCCAGAATGTTGCGGCCCAGGATCGCACCGCCGAGGACGGCAGCACCTACCAGTGGGTTGACCCAGCTCAGCTGGGGCTCGCCGTTGGCACCCTGGCTACTGCGCAGTAGCCCCTGTCGCTTGGGGCCAGGCACCAATCCGCCGTCTCGCTTGGGGCCGGTTACCGCGTGACCAGTGGCGGATTTGTACCCGGGCCCCAAGCGACAGCCGCGCGCTCCGGCCTACGTCCCGCTCCGAGCCCGCGGGTCTCGCCCCACGCCCAATTGCGCAGATTAGCTGGACGGCATACGGCATGCGCCGTCCGCGCTTCGACCGATGGTAGTCTCACGGAGGTGTAAGGTGCCTGCCGCCGCATGGGCGGCGGGGCTTCGTGGGACGCGCTGTCCCGCGCGTTCGAAGGGTGGCCGAATGGCGCACAGGATGAAGAGGGTTCCCAAGGTCTCGGTCATCATTCCGGCCTACAACGTGGACCGCTTCATCGGTCGTGCCATCGAGAGCCTCCAGAACCAGACGCTGCGCGACTTCGAGCTGCTCGTCGTCGACGACGGATCCACCGACCGCACCGGCCAGGTGGCCGACAAGCTCGCCGAGCGCGACATCCGCATCGAGGTCATCCACACGCCCAACCAGGGCGCTCCCGCAGCCCGCAACCTCGCGCTCGACCGTGCCACCGGCGAGTTTGTGCACTTCGTCGACGGTGACGACTGGGTGGAGCCCGCGATGCTCGCCGACATGGTGTCCCTGGCCGAGGACAACGACCTTGACCTCGCCATCGCCGGCTTCTACATCGAGACCTACTTCGGCAACGACGGCCAGCACACCACCGAGCTCAAGAGCCAGCCTACCCGCATCTTCGCCACGCCGGAGGAGTTTCGCGCGGCCGCCTGGCGCCTCTTTGACACCAACCTCCTCTATACGCCGTGGAACAAGCTCTTCCGCCGCTCCTACCTCGAGAAGATCCACGCGCGCTTCCGTCCCACGTTCTGGGACGACTTCCCCTTCGTGCTCGACGTCATCCGCGACTGCGAGCGCGTGGGCGTCACCGAGCGTGCGTACTACCACTTCATCCGCCTGCGCCAGGAGAGCGAGACGAGCCGCTGGCGTCCCAACATGTACGAGAAGCGCGAGGAGGAACACGGCTGGATGCTCGACCTCTACGAGCACTGGGGCCTCGCCGGCGACCCGTCCAGCATCGAGATGATCCAGCGCCGCTACGTGGAACGCCTCGTGGGCTGCATCGAGAACCTCTGCGAGCCAAGCTGTACCCTGCCGGCCGCCGAGAGGCTCGCCCAGGCCGAGCGCATGGTTACGAGCGACCGCGCGCAGCTGGCCGTCTCGATTGCCAGGCCGCGTTCGCGCATGATGCGGGTGATGCTCGTGCCCATCCGGCGCAAGGACGCGCGCATGGCACTTGCCGAGGGGCGGTTTATCTCGTTCGTGAAGCGGCACAACACGAAGCTCTTCGCCATGCTGAAGGCGCGTCGGTAGGTCGCGTGATGCCTCGCTTTTGCTGGGACTACAAAACTATTCGTAAATCGGAATACTTTTGCCAATAATATGCAGAATTCCGAGAATCACTCCATCCAGGCTGCCACACACGGGGCTATAATGGCGTCTCACCGCCAGAAGCTTGCCCGGCGGCCTCGCTCGTGACCGCGCTGTGGAGGCGCCGTCGCTCGCGCGGCCCCGGACCGTCGCACTCAGGGAGATGCGCAATGTCATACAAGGTTGGGGTCATCGGTGCCGCGGGCTACGCCGGGGCGGAGCTCGTCCGCCTGCTCGTCCAGCACCCGGAGTTCGAGCTCGTCGCCATCACGTCCAACGCCGACGCAGGCACCCCTCTCTCCGAGGTCTACCCGGCCTTCGCCGGTGCCTCGGATCTCGCGTTCACCACGCACGACGACCCCGTGGTCAAGTCCTGCGACCTCGTGTTCCTCGCCGTGCCCCATACCGCCGCGCTCGCCCAGGTGCCGGGCCTGCTCGAGGCCGGGGTCACCGTCGTTGACCTCTCGGCTGACTACCGCCTCGCCGACGCCAAGGTCTACGAGCAATGGTACGGCGCCACGCACACCTCGCCCGAACTGCTCGCTACGCGCGCCTTCGGTCTGCCGGAGCTCTTCGCCGACGACCTCGAGGCTGCCCGCGTCCTTCGCGAGCAGGGTAAGCCCGCCCTCGTGGCCTGCGCCGGCTGCTACCCCACGGCCACCTCGTGCGCCTCGGCCCCGGCCGTGCGTGCCGGCTGGTCGCGGGGTCTCGTGATCGTGGACGCCAAGAGCGGTGTCACGGGCGCGGGCAAGGGCTGCAATGCCAAGACGCACTTCTGCAATGCCGACGAGGACGTCCAGGCCTACAAGGTGGGCTGCCACCGTCACACGCCCGAGATCGAGCAGATCCTCGGCAAGCCGGGCGAGGTCGTGTTCACCCCGCACCTCATCCCCATGAAGCGCGGCCTGCTCTCCACCGTGTACCTGCAGCTCGCGCCCGAGGCGGCCGACATGAGCGTCGAGGACATGCTCGTCTGCTACCGCGACTTCTACGAGGGCCGTCCGTTTGTGCAGGTGCTGCCTGCTGGCCAGCAGCCCAAGACCGCGAGCGTCGTGGGCACCAACGTCTGCCAGGTGGGCCTCGCCAAGAACGAGCGCACCAACACCCTCATCTGCACCGGCGCCATCGACAACCTCTGCAAGGGCGCCGCGGGCCAGGCCGTGCAGTGCGCAAACATCGTCTTTGGCCTGAACGAGACGTGCGGCCTGCCGCGCGTGGGCATGCCGGTGTAGGAGCAGGGGCACGGGCCAGGAACTAAGGCACGGGCTGGTGGGGGCGCGGAAGCTGCGCCTGCGGGCCCGTACGTCACAAGGAGTTTGCACATGTCAGATACCAAGCTCACGGTGCTGCCCGAGGGTGGCGTCGCCAGCGCGGCGGGCGTGCACGCGGGGGGCGTACACGCGGGCTTTCGCAAGAACCCGCACCGCCTCGACCTCGCGCTCGTTGAGTTCGAGAAGCCCGTCTCGGCGGCAGGGGTCTTCACCACCAACCGCTTCTGCGCCGCGCCCGTGACCGTCTCGCGCGCCCACCTGGGTGCCGGCGGCTGCGCCAAAGTGCGCGCCATGTCCATCAACTCGGGCAACGCCAACGCCGCCACGGGCGAGGAGGGCCTCGAGTGCGCGGAGACCACCTGCAAGATTGTGGCCGAGACGCTGGGCTGCGCGCCCGAGCAGGTGCTCGTGGCCTCCACGGGCGTCATCGGCCAGCTGCTTGACGTCACGCCGTTCAAGACCGGCATCCCCGCCATCCACGAGGCGCTTGCGTCTGCCGCGACTGACGAGACCGCGCGCCAGGCGGACGGCCACGCCGCCGCGCACGCCATCATGACGACGGACACGCATCCCAAGGAGCGTGCCGTCTCCTACGAGGCTGCCGGTACCCTCGTCGGTCGCACCATCACGGTGGGCGGCATGTGCAAGGGCTCGGGCATGATCATGCCCAACATGGCGACGATGATCGCCGTGCTCGCCACCGACGCGCCCGTCTCGCCCGAGGCCCTGCACGAGGTGCTCTCCGACGTGGTGGCGAAGACTTTCAACAAGGTCACGGTCGACTCGGACACCTCCACCAACGACACCTGCGTGGCCTTCGCCACCGGCGCCGCCGCTCCCGGGGCCGACGAGATCCAGGCCGGCACACCCGAGGCCGCGCAGCTCGCCGACGCCTTCCTGGCTGTGTGCCAGTTCCTTGCGCGCTCCATCGCGGGCGACGGCGAGGGCGCGAGCAAGCTCGTGACGGTCACCGTGGCAGGCGCCGCCACGCCCGAGGACGCCGACACCGCCGCGCGCGCCATCGCCAACTCGCCGCTGGTCAAGACCGCCATCTACGGCCACGACGCCAACTGGGGACGCATCGCCATGGCGCTCGGCAAGTGCGGCGTGCCCTTCGACCAGCGCGACGTCGACATCGACATCATGGGCATGCCCGTGTGCCGCGACGGCCTCACCGTTCCCTTCGACGAGGACGAGGCCCTGCGCCGCTTCGAGGAGGACGAGATCACCATTTGGGCCGACCTTGGTGCCGGTACGTGTGAGACCACCGTCTGGACGTGCGACCTCACGCACGAGTACGTCAAGATCAACGGCGAGTACCGCACGTAAGGCGCTCTCTCCGCACAAGGTCGCCGCTGACAACAGGAGCAACGCATGAAGTTCGCAACAGAGACATATGGGCGCGCGAAGCTGCCCGACGAGCGCGCGGGTCAGGTGCTGTTCGAGGCCCTGCCGTGGATCAAGAACATCACCGGCAAGACCGTCGTCATCAAGTACGGCGGCTCGGCCATGGAGAGCGCCGAGCTCAGGCGCGACGTCATGAGCGACATCGTGCTGCTCAAGATCCTGGGCGTCAACGTGGTCATCGTCCACGGCGGCGGCAAGGCCATCAACCGCGCGTTCGACCGGCTTAACTTCCCCGTGGAGTTCAAGAACGGTCAGCGCGTGACCACCCCTGAGGCCATGGACGTGGTGCGCCAGGTGCTCGTGGGCGAGGTCAACCAGGACCTCGTCGCCAGCATTAACCGCCACGGCAACCTGGCCGTGGGCGTCTCCGGCGCCGACGCGGGCACGCTCATGTGCTCCACGCTCGACCCGGAGCTGGGCCGCGTGGGTAAGATCGAGCAGGTCAACACCGGCTACCTCGAGAATCTCATGAAGATGGACTACATCCCCGTGGTGGCTACGGTGGGCATCGGCGAGGACGGCGGCTACTACAACGTCAACGCCGACGTCGCGGCCGGGCACGTGGCGGCGGCCATCGGCGCGCACAAGGTCATCTACCTCACGGATGTCAACGGCGTCTACCTCGACTTCAACGACAAGGAGACGCTCATCTCCAATATGAGCCTGCGCGAGATGGAGGCCATGCTCGCCAAGGGCGACGTGGATGCGGGCATGATTCCCAAGCTGCAGAGCTGCTGCTACGCCCTGCACGCCGGCGTGTTCCGCAGCCACGTCATCAACGGCAAGATTCCGCACTCGCTGCTGCTCGAGCTCCTCACCGACAAGGGCGTGGGCACCACGATGCACTCCACCGAGGAGGCTCTCGAGTACGACGCGCATCCCCTCGGCACCCTCGCTGCGCGCCTGTCGGTCAATAACTAGCGGGGGCGTGATGGCACGGGTCGGCTCCTGGCCGACCCGTGTCAGCCCGACACCAGGAAAGGACTTCCATGTCTTACGAAGAGGCCAAGAGGCTCGACGACACCTACGTGATGCACACCTTCGGCCGCGCCCCCGTGGAGTTTGTGGGCGGTCACGGCATGTACCTCACCGACGACAAGGGCACCGACTACCTCGACTTTCTCGCCGGCATCTCGGTGAATTGCCTCGGGTACCAGAACGCGAGGCTCGATGCCGCCATTGCCGAGCAGGCGGGCAAGCTCCTGCACGTCTCGAACTACTTTCAGATCGAGCACCGCGGCGAAGTGGCCCGGCTGCTCTCGCAGATCGCCAACGCCGGTGACGGCGAGGCCCGCGACGCCTCCCCGGACGAGCCGCAGGCCTGGCGCACGTTCTTCGGCAACTCTGGTGCCGAGGCCAACGAGTGCGCCATCAAGCTCGCCCGTCTGTGGGCCAAGCGTGGCGGCAACGGCGGCTGCGACATCGTGTGCCTCAACAAGAGCTTCCACGGCCGCACGATGGAGACCATCGCGGCCACCATGCAGGGCTGGGCACAGGACCCGTTCAAGCCGCTGCCCGGTGGGTTCGTGGCCGTCGACGCCAACGACGTCGAGGCGCTCGAGGCCGTCTTCGCCGCGCGTGGCAAGGGCATCTGCGCCGTCATGCTCGAGCCCGTTCAAGGTGAGTCCGGCGTGCACCCGATGAGCGCTGAGTTCATGGCTGCGGTGCGGCGCCTGTGCGATGAAGCCGGCGCGCTCATGATCTGCGACGAGGTGCAGTGCGGCCTGTTCCGCACCGGCATGCCGCTTGGTTTCCAGAACTACGACGTGACGCCCGACGTCTTCACGCTTGCCAAGTCCGTTGCCGGCGGCATTCCCATGGGCGCGTGCGTGGCGAAGGCCGAGGTCTCGGAGGCTTTCCGCGCCGGCGACCATGGCTCGACCTTCGGCGGTGGCCCGCTCGCGAGTGCCGCGGCCGAGTGCGTGCTCACGGAGCTCGTCTCCGGCGACGCACCCGAGGGCAAGCCGGGCCACGGCTACGCCGACCATGTGCGCGAGGTGGGCTCCTACCTGGCCTCCAAGCTTGCGGCCCTGCCGCACGTGATGGAGGTGCGTGGCTTCGGCCTCATGCTCGGCGCGGAGCTGGAGGAGGGTCTGCCCGACGCTCACGAGCTTGTGAACAAGGCGCTTGCCGCCGGGGCTGTCATCAACGCCACCGGTCCCACCACGCTGCGTCTCCTCCCGCCGTTGATCTGCACCCGCGCGGACGTGGATGCCCTCTTCGACATCCTGGCCGGCGTCCTGGCCTAGCGCCGTGTCGCTTGTCGCTCGGGGTCAGGCACCAACCCGCCATCCCCGTGCGTTTCTCGACCGTTAGGCACCTCAGCGTTACCACGAAGGCCCCAATTGCGCATTTTGCACAGTTGGGGGCCTTCGTGGTAAGAAACGGCGAGAACGTGGCGGCTAGAACTCGCAGCTGCCCACGGTGCGCGGGTGGGGCAGGACGTCGCGAATGTTGCCCACGCCCGTGAGGTACATCACGAGGCGCTCGAAGCCCAGGCCAAAGCCGGCGTGGCGGCAGGTGCCATAACGCCGCAGGTCAAGGTAGTACTGGTACTGGCTTGCGTCCATCCCAAGCTCGGCGATGCGGCGCTCCAGCACGTCGAGGCGCTCCTCGCGCTGTGAGCCGCCGATGATCTCTCCGATGCCCGGCACGAGGCAGTCCGCCGCGGCGACCGTGCGTCCGTCGTCGTTCATGCGCATGTAGAACGCCTTGATCTCCGCCGGGTAGTCGGTCACGAAGGTGGGTAGCTTGAAGTGCTGTTCGGTGAGGTAGCGCTCGTGCTCGGTCTGCAGGTCGATGCCCCAGCTCACGGGGTAGTCAAACTTGTGGCCCGCCGCCACGGCGTCCTCGAGGATCTTGATGGCGTCGGTGTAGGAAACGCGCGCGAAGTCGCTCGTGGCCACGTGGTGCAGACGCTCGAGCAGGCCCTTGTCCACGAACTTGTTGAGCATCTCGAGCTCGTCGGGGCAGCGCTCCATGACGTCGGAGATGACGGATCGCAGCATCGCCTCGGCGAGGTTCATGTCGTCCTCAAGGTCGGCGAAGGCGATTTCGGGCTCTACCATCCAGAACTCGGCCGCATGACGCGTGGTATTGGAGTTCTCGGCGCGGAACGTTGGGCCAAAGGTGTACACGTCGCCAAAGGCCATGGCGAAGTTCTCGGCGTTGAGCTGGCCCGAAACGGTGAGCGACGCGGGCTTGCCGAAGAAGTCCCGGCTCCAGTCCACGTCGCCGGCGACAAGCTTGTCGCCGCTCTTCTCGGCCTGCTCGGGCGTCACGTGAGGCACGTGCGCGAGGTCGAGGGAGGTCACGCGGAACATCTCACCGGCGCCCTCACAGTCGCTCGCCGTGATGATGGGCGTGTTGACGTAGCAGAAGCCGCGGTCCTGGAAGAAGCGGTGGATACTCGCGGCCGCGACGCTCCTCACGCGGAAGACGGCGCGGAAGAGGTTGGTGCGCGGGCGGAGATGCTGCTGCGTGCGGAGGAACTCGACCGTGGCGCGCTTCTTCTGGAGCGGGTAGCTGGGGTCGCTCGTGCCCTCGACGGTGATGGTCTCGGCCGTGAGCTCGAAGGGCTGCTTGGCTTCGGGCGTGAGCTTGAGCGTACCGGTGGCGATGAGCGCGGCGGAGACGTTCTGGTGCGCGATCTCGTCGTAGTTGGCGAGCGACTCTCGGTTCATGACGATCTGGAGGTCGCGGAAGCAGCTGCCGTCGTTGAGCGTGACGAAACCGAAGTTCTTCATGTCGCGGACGGAGCGCACCCAGCCGGCGACGGTGACGGTCTTGCCGCCGAGCGCGTCGGCGTCTGCGTAGAGCTGGGCGATCTTGGTGCGTTGCATGGGCACTCCTCGGGCGCTTCGTGGTTGTTCCGACAGGTGATGATACCGCGGCGGCTTGGGCTTGCGCGTTGGTGCCGCCGGGGCCCGCGCTGCCGCCTGGACGCCGTGCCCGGCCCGTGTCGCTAGCGAGTCACGTGACGCAGGCGAGGCAGCAGGGCGAGCAGGCACCACGCCACGCCGACCATGCCGATGAGCCCTCCGACCACGCCGACGTACGCCACGCCCACGCTGCTCGTCACTGCGCCGCCGATGGCCGTGCCCGCGCCGATGCCCAGGTTGAACAGCCCCGAGAACACCGACATCGCCACGGCCGACGAGTCGTCGTCGGTGACGTGGATGACCTCGGCTTGGCACGCCACGTTGAAGGCCGTGGCGCAGATGCCCCAGACGGAGCACAGCACGAACGCGAGCCACGGCACTGGGCCCGTCGCCAGCAGGAGCAGCAGCGGCCCGGCCACGCCGGCAACCGACGCGGTGAGGAAGCGGCCGCGCATGCGCTCGTACAGGCGCGAGAACAGCCAGCTGCCCAGCAGGCCAAACGCCCCAAACACCATGAGGGCAGCGGTCACGAGGTCGGGCGACAGGTGCGCCACCTGCCCGAGGTACGGCTCGATGTAGCTGTAGCCGGTGTAGTAGGCGGTGGCGAAGAGCACCGTGATGACGTAGACGGCAATGAGGGCCCGGTTGCGCGCGAGGCCCGGCAGCTTGTCGAGTGTGAAGCGCTGGCCGCGCTCGAGGGAGGGGAACATCGCGGCGAGGTAGGCCACCACGCAGACCGACACGATGCCTACGAGCATGAACGTCATGCGCCAGCCCACGGCCAGGCCCACCATGCGGCCAAGCGGCATGCCGAAGATCATCGCGATCGAGGTGCCCGTGGCCACGAGACCGATGGCGACCGGCCCGTGCTCCTCGCCCACGACGCGCACGGCGAACGGCGAGGCGACGGACCAGAAGATGGCGTGCGCGCAGGCCACGAGCAGGCGGGCGAACACGAGCGCCACGAAGCTCGGGGCCACTGCCGAGCAGAACTGCCCGGCCGCGAACACCGAGATGATGGCGAGCATGAGCTGCTTGGGCCTAAATCGGCTCGCGAAGATCATGAGCGGCAGCGACAGCACCATGACGGCCCAGGCGTAGACCGTGATCATGATGCCACAGGTGGCCTCGGAGATGCCAAGCGACTGTGAGATGTCGGTGAGCAGGCCGATGGGCATGAACTCCGAGGTATTGAGGATGAACGCCGAGAGCGTGATACCTGCGACGGGGAGGAGCTGCTTGACGGTCATGCGGCTGGTGGTGGTTGGCATGCGGGCCTCTTCTGGACGGTCGATGGGCTGCCGAGTGGGACTGCGGGGCGGTGCCAGGCGCCAGACGGAACCGCGCCAATCTCCAACTATACTTCCAGAGGACAAACCAGAACGTGCGAAGGACGCGCCCACATGGCAACAGGACTTGCAGACGGCATTCGCCTCGTCGCGACTGACCTCGACGGAACGCTGCTTTCGGGCGGCATCAAGCGAGTGCGCCCGGAGGCGTTTCCCCTTATCGAGCGCGTGTGCGACGCGGGCGCGCTTTTCCTCGCGGCGAGCGGCCGTCAGTACGCAAGCCTTCGCAGGCTCTTCGCACCGGTGGCCGACCGCATTGGCTACCTCTGCGAGAACGGGGCGCTTGTGGTGTGGCAGGGCGAGACCCTCGTGCGTGTGGTCATGCCGCGCGACATTGCGCTTGCGGTGTGCCACATGGCCATGGACACGCCCCACTGCGAGTTCATCGCGTCGGGCGAGCGGTGCGCCTACGTGCTCTCGGGCAACCAGCCCTTCTACGACCACCTCACGAAGGTGGTGGGCAACGACGTGGAGACGGTCGAGAAGCCCGAGGACATCCCCGAGCCCCTCGTCAAGGTGGCCTTCCAGGTGCGTCCCGAGAAGAACGAGGAGGTTCGGCAGGACTTCGAGCGCCGGTTTGGCGACACCTGCAAGGTGGTGACCTCGGGCACCGAGTGGATCGACGTGCTCATGAACGGGGTCAACAAGGGGTCTGCGCTCGCGGTGCTGGGGCTTGTGCTCGCCATGCCGCTTGCCGACATGGCGGCCTTCGGCGATGCCGAGAACGACCGCGAGATGCTCGGCGCGGTGGGCCATCCCTATCTCATGGACCCCTGCGCACCCACGATGCTCGACCTCGCGCCCCGCTGCCAGCGCAGCACGAGCGTCGAGGGCGAGCTGGAGCACCTGCTCGCGCGGTAGTGCGGCCTGCCGTGCGGTGTTCCCGTGTGGTAGTGCGGCCGCGGTGGCGCTGGCTGTGGCCTCGGGATGGGCGGGAAGACGTTCTCGAGGAGGATGAGCGCCGCCACGGCGACGTAGCCAAACTGGTCGATGAAAGCGAAGAAGGCATCTTGCCTGGAGATTCCCTGGGCTGGCGGTGCGGAGGCTTCGTTTGGGTGTCTCGCGCCTTGCGGATGATGGCGCCAACCATATCGGGCCCAGGAAAACCCATGCTTGTCCGCACAGTAACGCGTCCTTACATCGTTGGCTGCGAGGGCTTTGGCGATGCCTGGCGCCGCGTTGAGCGGCTATGCTGATGACCGTGGAGCCCGCGAGAGGCGGGCGGCGGTTCTGGGGGCGCGTATGTGGATTGCGGCGGCCGTGGGGTCGGCCTTGTTCGCCGGGCTTACGGCGATTCTTGCCAAGCTTGGCATCCGCGAGACGGATTCCGACGTGGCGACGGCGCTGCGCACGCTCGTGGTGCTTGCGTTTGCGTGGGTCATGGCCGCACTCACGTCGGGCGACCTCGCGTCGGCGCTTGCGGGGATCTCGGTTCGCTCGTACGTGTTCCTCGCGCTGTCGGGGCTGGCGACGGGCGGCTCGTGGCTCTGCTACTTCAAGGCGCTTTCTGTGGGCGAGGTCGACCGCGTGGTGCCCATCGACAAGTCGAGCGCCGTGCTGTCGACGCTGCTTGCTATTGTGCTGTTCGGCGAGACGGGGCATTTACCCGTGAAACTCGGGGCGACGGCGGTGATTCTTGTCGGCACGCTGCTGATGGTGCGTAAGCGCACGGCAGGGCCTTCGGCCGCGCCGGGCGCCGTGGGGCGCGGCGCGGGGGTCGCGGCGGCGCGCAGCGCGGCACGTGGTTCGACCACCTCGCCGGCGTGGCTCGTCTATGCCGTGCTCTCTGCCTTGTTCGCGTCGCTTACCTCGTTGCTCGCCAAGGTGGGTATCGAGGGCGTCGACTCAAATCTCGCCACTGCGCTGCGCACGTGCGTCGTACTCGCGATGGCGTGGGGCATCGTGACGGGGCGCGGCAAGTTGCCCCAGGTGAGGAGCGTGTCCGGCAGCGAGCTTGCGTTTCTCGTGCTGTCGGGCCTGGCGACGGGAGCCTCATGGCTCTGCTACTACCACGCGGTGCAGACGGGACAGGTGAGCGTGGTGGTGCAGATCGACAAGCTGTCGATTCTCGTGTCGGTGGCGTTTGCGCGGCTCGCGTTTGGTGAGCGGCTCTCGGGCCGCGCCGCCGTTGGCTTGACGCTTATCGTTGCAGGTACTGCCGCCATGGCCGTGTGGAAGTAGGTGCGGCGGGGCGTCTGGCTGGCGCGACGGGGCGGGCTGGCCGGGGTTGGATGGTTGGCGTGCCCCCCTCGGGCGTGGCGGGCTCGGGCGCGTGGCGGGCGCTTGTCTGAATGGCCTTGTTGGGAGGTGCCTCACATAAAACTGCACTATTTACGTACCTGCTATCGCAAAACCCCAGTTGAGCCTCAAACAAGGTACGTCTAGAGTGCAGTTTTCTTGGCTACCCCCGAGTAGTGGCCGTTTAGAGGCCGTCTGAGGGCCGGGTTTCGGTCTGCTGCGGGGCCGCGTCGGGCGGCTCCATGCCAAATAACGGCAGAATGGCCCTTAGGTAGTCGAGCGCGAGGTCGTGGGGCGAGGTGGAGAAGTCGGTCCAGGCCCACCAGCGCACCATGCCCACGAAGCTCGCGGCTATGTGATGGAGGAAAAACGCCCGGTTCATGCTGGCTGCGGGGCCGCTTGGGTGCTCGGGTACCGCCGTGTCCGCGTGCGCGACGATCTCGTGGCGCAGACAGTCGGCGAAGCGCTCCGACCCGTTGCCGGCAAGCAGGGCCCGCACGCCGTTCTCGCGCTCGAGCAGGTGGCAGAGCACGTGCTCGGTCTGGGAGAGGGGGTCGTCCTTTCCCACGAAATCGTGGTGGCGCTCGGGCGTCGTGGGGCTGAGCGCGTGGTTGCAGATGGCGCGAATCTGGCACGCCAGCAGGTCCTCCTTGCCGCCAAAGTGCGCGTAGAACGTGGCGCGGCCCACGCCGGAGCGGTCGAGGATGTCCTGCACGGTCATGTCGTCGTAGCCACTTTCCACGAGCAGCTCCACGAACGCCTTGAGGATGGCACGTCGCGTGTTGGCCTTTCGCTTGTCCATGGCCTAGGCCTTGGGACTGACGGCGTGGACGGCTGCGTCGCCTACCGTCTGCGTGGTGTCGTCTGCCGCCTGTGCCTCGCGGAACACGTCCTGGAACGACGCGCCCGTGCGCTCGCAGGCGGCAACCACGCTGTCGTACTCGGGGTAGGTGCGCACGGAGCCGTCGGGCAGCACGACGCGCTTGGTGGCGATTGGCCCGAACGGCGTGTCCACCTCGCCGGGCGTGCGGGCGAGCGCATCGCGGCGCATCGTCACCGAGCGGATGCCAATGGTTGTGGTGTTTTCGAACACGATGTGCTCGAGGGCTTCGACGTCCGGAGCGTCGCAGATGATCTCGAGCTGGTAGCCGGGGCGGCCCTTCTTCATGACGACGGGGATGGCGTGGGCGTCGCGCGCGCCTGCTGCCATGAGCAGCTCGATGACGCGACCGAGGGCCTCTCCCGTGCAGTCGTCGATGTCGGTCTCGAGCTTGGTGACCGCGAGCCCGCTGGTGGCCGGCTCGGAGGTGCCGCGCGGGGCCGGGCTGGCGGTGGTGCCCGTGGGGGCGGTGCCCGTTGCAGGCGCGGCGCTCTCTACGGTTGCCCCGCCGACCGTCTCCTCGATAAGCGACGCGCGCAGCAAGCCGCTACAGTTCTCGTACGGCCGCTTGCCCGCCCCGTAGCCGACGGCGGCGATGCGATAGTGCGCGGGCAGCTGCGTGTCGGTGCGGAGCGCGGCGACAACGGCGGCCCCCGTGGGCGTCACGAGCTCGCCGTGCACGGGAGCGGGTTCGAGCTCGATGCCTGCCGTCTGGCACAGGTGCGTCACGGCCGGCACCGGCACCGGCATGACGCCATGGGCGCAGCGGACGGTGCCGTGGCCCTCGGCGAGCGAGGGCACGATGACGCGCGAGACGTCAAGGTCATCGAGGCAGATGGCGACCGAGCAGATGTCGACGATGGAGTCGGTGGCCCCCACCTCGTGGAAGTGCACGGTCTCGGGCGTGGCGCCGTGCGCGGCCGCCTCGGCCTCGGCGAGCTTGCGAAAGACGGCGTGGGCAAGCTCCTTGGCTCGTGCGGAGAGGCCTGAGCCGTCGATGATGGCCGTCACGTCAGCAAGCGAGCGATGCGCGTGGTGATGACCCACGTGCTCCTGGCCGTGGCCGCAATGGTCGTGCTCGTGGTCGTGGTGCGCCGTTGGGCCAGCCATGCGCCCGTGACCATGCTCGGCGTGCTCGTGCTCGTGCATCGCCGGGGCTGCGTCTCCAGTGCCGTAGAGCCAGGCCATGTCGTGGTCGTGGGTCTCGTGGGCGGCGTCGAGCTCGACGTCGAAGTCAACGGCGGCGATGCCGTTCTTGTGCACGTGCGACACCGCGGCGGAGAACTCGCTCGCAACCGGCAGTGTCGCGAGCGCCTCCCGCAGGTGCCGCTCGCTGGCGCCAAGGTCGAGCAGTGCGGCAACCGTCATGTCGCCGCTGATACCCGAGGAACATTCGAGGTAGAGGGTGGTGCTCATGGTCGCTCCTTCTGATGCGCGAGCGCGGCGGCCCGCCTAGGGATGGTTGATGAGGCTCGCTTGGTAGCCGGCGCCAAAGCCGTTGTCGATGTTGACGACGCTCACGCCGCTTGCGCAGCTGTTGAGCATCGCGAGCAGGGCCGCCACGCCGCCGAACCCCGCCCCGTAGCCCACGCTTGTGGGTACGGCGATGACCGGGCAGCTTACGAGACCGCCCACTACGCTCGCAAGTGCGCCCTCCATGCCCGCGACGGCCACGACAACCCGTGCTTGCGCGAGGCGGTCGGCCACGGCGAGCAGGCGGTGGAGGCCGGCGACGCCCACGTCGCAGAAGCGCTCGACACGGTTGCCGAGGAACTCGGCCGTGATGGCGGCCTCCTCGGCTACGGGCAGGTCGCTCGTTCCCGCGCAGGCCACGGCGACGAATCCCTCGCCGGTGGCCTCGGGGACGCCACCGACGATGCCAAGGCGTGCTGCCTCGCGGTAGTCGAGCGTCTCCCCGCAGGTCAGGAGCTCTTCCGTGCGCCGGGCCTTCTCGGCGGAAAGCCGCGTCACGAGCACGCGCTCCTGCCCGCCCGCCATGAGCGCATCGACGATGCCGGCGATCTGCTCGGGTGTCTTTCCCTCGCCGTAGACGACCTCGCCCGCGCCCTGGCGAACGCCGCGCGTGAGGTCGAGCCGTGCGTAGCCCACGTCGGTCACGCCCGCGAGTTGTATGCGCCCGAGGGCGTCAGCGGCCGATACCGTACCCGCGGACACCCCCTCGAGCAGCGCCTTGAGCTCCCGGCGGTCCATCAGCGCCCTCCCTCGGCCCGGCCGCGCTCCTCCGCCTGGCGCTCGCGGTCGTCCTCCCGCCGTGTGCGCTCGGTCGCCTGGCGCTCACGCTCGAGTGCCGCGGCCTCCGCCGGTCGGGGTTCGATGTTGCCGTCTGTGCGCACGCGTTCGGCGGCGTCGGGGTGGCTCTCCATGAACTTGGCCACCGTCTTGCGCAGCGACTCCGGCGTGATGCGCTCGTTCCGGTCGAAATAGGCGCCGTAGCAGGCATAGCTGGGCTTGTTGGCCGTGGGCAGCCCCAGGGCGGCCGAGTTCTCGCGAACCATGTCCTTGGTGAGCCCCGCCTCACGCAGCGGCGAGCGCACGCCCAGCTCGTGGATGGCGCGGAACCCCGGGCGCCGGTCCTCCCGGTCGCTTGCGTTGGTGCCGTCGAGCAGCACCGTCCGCCCGTCGGCCCGCATGTGCTCGAGAATCGTGCCGAACACCATGGACTTGCAGTGGTAGCAGCGGTCCCAGGGGTTGGCGCGCAGGTCGTCGTGGCCGTCCCAGATGTTGATGGGGATGACCTCCTGCTCGGCGCCCAGCATGCGCGCCACGCTCACGGAGTCATCCGTGTCACGCGTGATCTGGAGGTCGTCGAGAATGGTGTAGGCCTTCACGTCGTAACCCTCGCGTAGCAGCTCGGCGAGCAGGTAGCACGAGTCGACGCCGCCCGAGTAGGCGAGGCCGTAGCGGACGTTCTTGTCGAGGTCGAAGTGCACGGTTCTCCTCACGTCGGGGATGCCAGCGGCTCTGAGGCGCCGTGGCCCTGCGTTTCAGTTTTGGAATACATTGTCCTACTTATTCGGAAACGAGGGGCCAGGACTTTCAAATCCCGTATGATGCCGCCCGTGTGAGAGACGTGACGGGGCACGTGTCCCGTGGGCGCCACGAGCTCCGGGCGTCGCGGGAGGCATGGGCACCACGGGAGACACGGGCGAGGGGACGCGTATGGGAAACCGGAACATGTCGCGTCGGGCGTTCGTGAGGGCCGCCGGTGCGCTCAGCAGCTCGGCCGCCCCCTCATCCAGTCGACGATCGTCGTCACCGACGAGGACATGAACTTCGTCAATGACCTCGCCACCTCCTACGAGGTCTCCGACGACCGCCCCACCTGGACGTTCGCCATCAGCGACGACGCGCGCTTCACCGACGGCGAGCCCCTGCGCGCCTCCGACGTCGCCTTCACCATCAACGCCGTCGTGGCCTCGTCCAACGCCGAGACCGACCTCTCGATTGTCGCTGCCGCGGCGCTCGCGGCCGTCGTCGTCTGGGGACGCGCGCTCGCGTCCCTCGCGACCCGTACGGACTTCTCGGCCCGCAAACTCGCTCCCACGCTGGGGCTTGCCGGCGCCCCCGCCCATCCCTTCGGCACCGACTGGATGGGGCGTGACATGCTCGCTCGTACGATTGCGGGCCTTTCGACCTCGGTGTTTGTGGGGCTTGTCTCGACGGCATGCTCAAGCGTCGCGGCCCTCGTGCTGGCGGCGGTCGCCGCCCTCGGCGGGAGACGTGCCGATCGGTGGTCTCGTGGCTCATCGACCTCGTCATGGGCATCCCGCACATCGTGCTGCTCGTGCTTGTGAGCTGCGCGCTGGGTCGCGGCTTCTGGGGCGTCACCGTGGCCGTGGCGCTCACGCACCTTTTCGGTGATGGGGGAAGGCGCCCCGGCGGCTCCCGCACCCTCTGCTGGCTCCGACCCCTCGGGACAGCCCGTCCTCGAGGCCCGGCACCTTACGTTTGCCTATCGCCGTGGGAGGCCTGTCATCCGCGACCTCTCGTTCGTCGTTAGCCCCGGCGAGCGCGTGGCACTCGAGGCTCCGTCGGGTGCGGGCAAGACGACGCTGTGCCGCTTGCTCGCCGGGTACCTCGAGCCGGATGCGGGCGACGTGCTCGTGGGCGTAGCCCCGCTCGTGCCGGCGCCCCAGCGTTTCCACGGGCTCCGGCTGGTGCCTCTCGCTCCGCGCTGCAGCCCGAACGTTCCCACGAAGCCCTCGAAATGCGCAATTTGTACATTTGGGACCCTTTGTGGGAACGCTGCGGTGCCTTACGACCGTTAGCGAGCCACTACCTACGGATGGCACGCCGTCCGGGTCGCCGTCTGCGGCGACGCCATCAAGGTAGGTTCCATTCGCTCTCGGGCACCATGGCCATCTCCGAGACGAGCGTCCGCGACGCCGAGGCGCTCGCCATCAACGAGATCAACGCGGCGGGCGGCGTGCTTGGCAAGCAGCTCGTGCCCGTCATCGGGGACGGAGCCTCCTCCAACGCCACCTTCACCGAGGAGGCCACCAGGCTCTTCGACTCCGAGGGCCCCGTACTGGGTACGCCGGTCTACTATGCGAGCCCCACTGGCGAGATCGAGCTCTTCCTCAATCACCTCTGGGCGCGCGCCAAGCGCGAGCTGCTTGCGGGCAAGCCGTGCGCGGTGCTCGCGAGCGTCGGCCGTGCCGCGGGCGTGACGCTGCCCGAGGCGTCCGAGCGCACGCGTACCAACTTCGTGCGCTGGCGGCTGCTCGTACGCCTGCGCATGGGTGCGGCCATGCGTGGCCGCGCCTAGTACGCCGGGCTCTCGCCCTGCTCGCGCGCAAAGTCGCTGATGGGCACGTAGCCGGATTCTGTGAGCACCTCGATTACGAAGGTCTCGTCGCTCGTGCGGGTCTTTCCGTGCGCCCCCTCGAACGTGGCCTGCGTGATGCGCGTGGGATACTCGCGCCCGTTTGCCTCGATGTACAGGTTGCCGATGAGGTCGTTCTGGTCGTCCGTCGGGTTATAGGGCGCAAATTCCCAGCGGGCGTCGAGGTGGAATCGCTCCTGTACGGCCTCGACCGCCGCCTGCCCCTGCTTGGCCTGCTCTGCCTCGTAGTTGGGGTTCAGGGCGTAGACGGCGAGGCTCACGAGCACGCCGAGCACGCACGTGATTGCGATGATGCCCGCCCGCTTGGTCTTTGCGTCCATCGCGAACCCCGGGTACTGGTTGCGCAGCGCCCGCCAGCGGCCTAGGAAGCTCATGCCAAACCAGACGGCAAAGAACAGGAAGAGACAACAGACGGTCACGATGATGAAGCCCGAGGACGCCGTGTTGACGTCCACGTAGATGGTGTTGGCGTTTCCGCTGAGCGAGTAGTCCATGCGCTGCCGCCCCCGTTCGTCTTCGCATGGAAACGATCACAGCGTAGTATGACGCACGACGTGGCATCGGACGACGGAATAACTCATGGCATACGTACGCGTTGGGGTCGCTGGCCCCGTGAGCTCGGGCAAGACGGCGCTCACCGAGGCGCTGACCCGGCGCATGGCGGCGAGCTACTCCATTGGCGTGGTGACCAACGACATCTACACCAAGTGGTCGTGCGCGTGGCGGGGTTGCCGGTCCATCTCGACAACACCGTGTACGTTCCGGGCGGTGATGCGTCGGCTGGGCGTGGCCCCATGCCCATGGAGGGCGTTGCCCTCTACGAGGGCTTCACGCACCTGGCCAACCTCGTCGTGGTTGGCCAGGTGCGGGGGAGGAGCGCTTCTCCTGCGTGCGCGACTACCTGCGCGAGCAGACGGGCGTCATCGGGACGTCGGCCGCGTGGGGCTGGCATCTTATCCCGGACGGCGGCGGGCTACTCCTCCGGGTCGATGGCCACCTCCCAAATGTCCTCGAACAAGATCTTGCCACCGCCCGCGAGTTCAAGTCGCCCGTACGTCTCGTCAACCTGGCGCACGGTGCCGCGGGTGGTCGCGTAGGCCTCCCGTCGGGCGTCGTAATGGCGCACGGCCACGTGGTCTCCGCGCCCGAGCCGCATGAGCATGCGCGACACCGCCATGACGCGCTCCTCCGTTGGCGTGCGCCTTGCCTCGCGGGGGCGGCAGCGCTCGGCGACGGCCTGCTCGTAGCCCACGAGGGCCGCAAACGGCATGAACTGCGCCGCGTCCGTCTGCCGTCTCGTGTGCGGCCCCGCGCCTGCGTTACCTCCCATGGTTCCCGGGTGCGCCGTCATCCCCGCTGCTCCTGCGTTACGCATGGTGCCCTCCAACCTGCTCGTTCCTCTCTCGTGCCGTTGCTCCCTCTCGGAAGCTCAGACCTCGTACCAGGGCATTCTTGCCAAACCGTCGCTTGATTTCTGCCGAGGTGGTCGTGATCCTGCGCTCCTGCTCCCGAGCCCGCAGGTCGTCGAAGAGCGTGAGGCCCGCCAGCCGCTCGTCCACGAGCCCGCCAAACCCCAGACCCACGCGCTTGACGCGTCGCCTCGGGTCGACCGCCTCGCGGAAGAGTCCCACCACCACGCGCTCGAGTGCCGAGCGGAGCTGCACGGGTCCCGCAAGCTTGCGCGATATCCCTGCGTGCGGGCCCTGCCTGCGGCAGGCCAGCTCCCAGTCCGGGCGGGACATCTCGTAGCCCACCCACAGCGACACCTGGCAGCAGGCCTGCCGTCTGTCTGCGAGCTGCAGGGCCGCCTCGTCGACCATCTCGCGCACCACCACGAGCGCCTCCGCGCAGGTGTAGGGGCGTATGAGCACCTGCCCCACGCTGATTGACGAGCTCATGGGGTGGTAGTCGTGTATCTGGGTGATGGTGCAGCTCTCGCGGCCGTGCGCGTGGTCGATGAGATGCCGCGCGTTCACGCCAAACTCCCGGTAGAGCGTGCCCTCGTCGATAGTGGCCACGCTGGCGAGGTCGGGCGCCCCGAGCCGCGCGAGCCGCGCGGCGATGCCAGGGCCTATCTGCCATATGTCCGTGATGGGCCGGTGGTGCCAGATGCGCTGGCGAAAGCTGGCCTCGTCGAGCACGCCGATGTGGCTGTCCTCGTGCTTGGCGAGGATGTCGAGCGCCACCTTGGCCAGGAAGAGGTTGGGGCCGATGCCCGCCGTGGCACATATCTTCGTCTCCTGCCGCACGGCGTCCATGAGCATGACGGCGATGCGCCTTCCCGTCTCGACGAGGCTCTCATGCGCGTCGGCGCGGTAGTAGGACAGGTAGGGCGTGGCGTCGATGAAGCACTCGTCGATGGAGTAGACGTGCATGTCATCCGGCGATATGAAGCGCTGGTAGATGCTGCAGATCTCGGCCGAGACCTCCATGTAGCGGCGCATGCGCGGGCGCACCGCCCGGTAGCGGATGTTCGGCGGAATCTGGAAGAGGCGCGGCCTTCCGGAGAGTCCCTGCTGCTTGATCGCGGGGGTGAGGGCGAGGCAGATGGTGCCGGGGCCGCGGCTTGTGTCGGCCACCACGAGGTTGGTCGTGAACGGGTCGAGCCCGAGGTCGGCGCATTCCACCGACGCGTAGAAGCTCTTGAGGTCGATGCAGAGGTAGACGTGGTCCCAGCTCTGCATCTGCGAGGCTCGCACGCCCCGCGTCTCGTTGGTACTGCTGCCCATGTGACCTCCCATCAACAAACAGGTGTTCGTTTTCTTGGAACCCCATCTTGCTATGGAAGGCGGACAAAAAGTAACTGCGGCCGGATGACACACAAAGTCGGCACGGTTTGTTCGCAGACATCTAGCTGGGAATACTATGAAACGCACAGGTAGGGAGCCTCGGGTGCGGCGCACCCGTTAGACCCCGGCGCGGCTGTCGTACTCGAGGGTAAGCAGGTCGCGCACGTCCATGTCGAAGACGTTTGCGAGCGAGATGAGCGTGAAGAGACGGGGGTTCAGGGGCACGCCCGGTCGCGACTCGCCCTTCTCGTACTTTTGGTAGGTGTAGGTTGCGATACCCGCCCGCTCGGCCACGGCCTCCTGGGTCATGGCAGACTCCATCCGCAGCCCGCGCAGGCGATAGGCGAGCCCGCGGGCGTACTCCTCCTGCGTGATATGTCCGCATCGGTCGGCCATGCGTCCAATATCCCCACGCGCGGAATGGGGAGCCACCATCTATAGATGGCGTTATCGGGAAACCACCAAAGGCTGATGCCCATGCGCCGCTCGGCGCCCCGCCCTGGCTATGCGTCCTCGGCGGCTCCGTAGCGCTCGTGGAAGAAGAGCTGGTCGAGGGGCTTGCGGCGCCCGTGCAGCGAGGCCGGACGGCTGCGCTCGGACGGGTAGCCCATCGGCATGACGGAGACGATGCGGTACTCGCGGGGCACGTCAAACTGGCGGCGAATCTCGCTCGGGTCGATGAGGCCCACCCAGCAGCTGTGAACGCCCAGCTCGGCGGCGGCGAGCATGAGGTGCGTGCCCACGATCGAGAGGTCCACCACGCCAAAGTCGGCAACGTCGGGGTGCCGCGAGGCCGCGGTCATGTCATAGGCGAGCACGAGGACGAGCGGCGCGTCGAAGCGGCACTTCGTGCACAGGTCCATCTTGGCGAGGCCCTCCTCGCTCTGCACGACGAGGATGCGCTCGGGCTGGCGGTTCTTGGCCGTGGGGGCACGTCGGCCCGCCTCGAGGATGGCCTCGAGCTTCTCGGGCTCGACGGGGGTGGGGGCGAAGCGGCGCTCGGAGTAGCGTGAGCGGGCGAGGTCTGCGAAGGACATGGGGTTCCCTTGGTCGCGGTGGTCGAGAGGGGCGTCTGCTGCGGCTAACGTCACGGTCAACGCCCAATTCTAATTACTGTCCGCGCTCGGCCGTAGAATCGAAGTGACGATACGGCCGATGCGCGCCACTGCGCTGCGCCGCCCACATGCCGTACGGGGATCAGACGCCAGGAGGGACACGCCATGAGGCTCCTGCACATTGCAGACCTGCACATAGGCAAGCGGGTCAACGAGTTTTCCATGCTCGGGGAGCAGCGCCATGTGCTCGCGCAGGTGGTGTCCCTTCTGCGTGAGCGCTCCGTCGACGCGCTGCTCGTCGCCGGCGACCTCTACGACAAGAGCGCCCCCTCGGCCGAGGCTGTTGCGCTCGTGGACTGGTTCCTCTCGGAGGTGGCGGCCACCGGCGTGCCAGTCGTGGTCATATACGGCAACCATGACTCCGCGGAACGCGTGGCCTACGCCGCCGGGCTCCTTGGCAGGCAGGGCATTCATGTGTCCCCGGTGTTTAACGGTCACATCGAGCCGGTGACGCTCGAGGATGGGTATGGTGCCGTGGACATATGGCCCATTCCGTTTCTCTTCCCGGCCACGGTGCGCCACTTCTTTCCCGAGGCGGAGGTGGAAAGCTATACGGACGCCATGCGGGCGGTCGTCGATGCGTGCGCGATAGACCCCGGGCGCAGAAACGTGTGCGTGGCGCACCAGTTCGTGACGGCTGGGGAGGCGTCGCCCGAGCGAAGCGACTCGGAGCTCTCCGTGGGCGGGCTCGACAACGTGGACGTGGGCGCCTTCGAGCCCTTCGACTACGTGGCGCTTGGGCACATCCACCGGCCCCAGCGCATCGGTCGTGGCTCGGTTCGCTATGCGGGGTCCATCCTCAAGTACTCGCTCTCCGAGGAGCGCGGCTCCAAGTCGGCGACGCTCGTGGAGCTGGGGGCGCCTGGGACGGAGCCGGCGATTGAGCTTGTCCCGTTGGCCCCCGTCCACGACCTGCGTCGCGTCACGGGAACGATCGACGAGCTTGTGGCGCAGGGCCTCGAGCGGGCGCGTGCGGGCGAGCCAGGCGTCGAGGACTACCTGCACGTCGTGCTCATGGACGAAGGCGTCGTGCTCAATGCCATGGGGCGGCTGCGTGCCGTCTACCCCAACGTCATGCACGTGGAGTACGACAACGCCCGCACGCGCGGGGCGGCACGGCTCGACGAAGCGTCGGAGCACGAGGAGGAGGCGTCCCCGCTCGAGCTGTTTGCCGAGTTCTACGAGCAGCAAAACGGGGCGGGGCTCACTGACGCCCAGCGTTCCGTCGTCATCGACGCCCTCGAGAAGACCGGAAGGATGTAGCCATGCGCCCACGCAAGCTCACGATGAGCGCCTTTGGCCCCTATGCCGCGCAGACGGTGGTGGATTTCGAGCGGCTTGGGGCCTCGGGCCTCTACCTCATCTGCGGTGACACCGGGGCTGGCAAGACCACGATCTTCGACGCCATCTCCTTCGCGCTCTACGGCGAGGCGAGCGGGGCCGAGCGCGAGCCTAAGAACCTCAGGAGCGACTTTGCGCCGCCCTCTACGCCCACCTTCGTGGAGCTCGTCTTCGAGCACGCGGGCGAGGAGTACCGCGTGCGGAGAAACCCGGCCTACGAGCGGCCAAAGCTGCGCGGCGAGGGAACCACGTTCGAGACCGCCGCCGCGGAGCTCTACGCTCCGGGCAAGGCGCCCGTCGCGAGGACGAGCGCGGTGACCGCCGCCGTGACGCAGCTGCTTGGCATTGACCGCAACCAGTTTTCCCAGATCGTCATGATCGCCCAGGGCGACTTCCGCCGCCTGCTGTCCTCCAGCACCGTAGACCGCGGGAAGATTCTCGCGAAGATCTTTGGCACCGAACCCTACCGCGCCTTCCAGCGAGAGCTCGAGGCCCGTGCTGGCGCGCTCGAGGATGCGGCGGCGGACGCGCAGCGGCAGATTGACGCCATGGCGTCGATGGCGGAGCTGCGCGAGGGATCGGACGCGGCGCCGCTGCCGGAGGAAGGTGTGAACGCCGACGAGTTGCTGGCACGTCTTGCCGGCACCTGCCAGGCGGACGAGGTGGCCTTGGAGGGCCTCCGGGAGCAGGCGAGGGCGGTGGGAGAGCGAACCGACGAACTGGCCAAGGCCCACGAGCGCGCGGAGCGGCTGCAAGACCTTCGCACACAGCTGGATGGCGCCGAGCGGGCCGTTCCCGGTGCCGAGGCGGCGCTCGACCGGGCCCGCGCGTCGCTCGCGGCGCAGGAGGCTCGCGCAGACGAGCGCGAGCGGACGGCGGCGCGCGCGAGCGTGATTCGTGGCGAGCTTCCCGCGTACGAGCGGCTCTCTCGGGCACAGGAAGAGCTTGTGCAGGTGCGGAGGGATCTCTTGTCCGCGCAGCGAGACGAGGAACGCGCCCGGGCAAAGGTGGAGCGCGTCTCGGCAGGTCTTGCCCAGGCGCGGTCCCGTGCGGAGGCGCTTTCGGACGCCCCGGCCGAGCGGGAGCGCACGTCCGCCCGCGTCTCTTCCGCGCTCGAGAGCCGAGACAAGGCTCGTGAGCTGGTGCAGCGCGTTGACGAGGCCGCGAGGCTCGGCCGGGAGCGGGAGGCGTGCTCCCGCGCGCTTGACGCGGCGTCGGCGAAGCTTGCGGCCTCCGAGCGAGCGCGCCGGGAGGCGGAGGATGCGCTCGGGCAGGCTCGTGCACGTGAGGCCGAGCTTGCGCCCGCACGGGGCGAGCTGGAGCGGCTCGCGGCGGAGGCGGCCGAGCAGGAGCGCGTGCTGGGCGAGACGCGGGCAAGCCTGCAGGAGCTTGGCCGCCGTGAGGCCGACGTGACGGCCGCAGACCAGGAGCGGCTGCGCCTGGCGCACGCCTATGCCGAGGCTAGGTTCTCCTATGAGACGGCGGCTCATTCCTACGACGTTATCCATCATGCGTTTCTCGATGGTCAGGCGGGAGTACTCGCGCGGGGGCTCGTCGATGGCGAGCCGTGCCCGGTCTGTGGGTCGACCGAGCATCCCCATCCCGCCATCGCCGAGGCGGAGACGCCTTCGCAGGCGGCGGTCGAGCGCGCCGAGCGCACGCGGGCGGATGCGGATGCCGCCCAGCAGCAAGCGGCCCTTGAGAGCGGCAGGGCCGAGGAGCGGCTTGCGGCGTGTCGGGCGACGTTGGATGATCTGAAGGCCTCCGCGGGTGCGCGCGAGGAGCTGACCGCGCGGGGCAAGCAGGCGCGTGCGGCTGCAGACGCACTGGCCAAGGATCTCGACGCCGCGCATGTTCGCGCTGCGGAGTATGGTCGTCTGCGAGATGCGCTGCCGGGCCTCGAGGCGGCCCTGACGACGGCCCGTGAGGCTGAGACCGCCTCGTCCCAGGCCCGTGCCGCGCGGGCCCAGGAGCTCGCGGCCGCCACGGCCGTTGCTCAGACGGCGCTGTCCGCGCTTGCAGACGGGGATTCGGAGCGCGCGGCGGGGGCCCTTCGCCAGGCGGAGGAGCGCCTCGCCGCCGCGCAGGACGACCTGCGCCGTGCCGAGGCCGCAGGTGCCGAGCTCGAGCGCGCTCGCATGTCCGTCACCGAGCTCGAAGGAAGCTCCCAGACATGCGAGCATACCCGTGCCAGCGCCGCGTCGGCGCATGCTGCCGCGCGCGAGAAGGTCGCGTCCGCGGAGGCGACGGTTCGCGAGCTGGGGGAGCGGCTCGAGTTCCCCACGAGCGGCGAGGCGGAGCGGGAGCTCGCGCGTCTCGACGCATGCGTGGCTCAGCTCGACGAGGCTCGCCGCCGGGCCGAGGGGGAGCTCCGCGATGCCCGGGCGGGCCTCGAGCGGGCGGGTGCCCTGCGCGATTCTCTCATGCAACAGGTGAACGGCGAGGCTCGTGCCGGTGTTCTTCCGGTAGCGGAGGCACTCGCCGCCCTCGGCATGGCAAAGGCAAGTTTGCAGGAGGCAAACGACCGCGTCGCGGAGACGTCTGCCCGCCTCGAGCGCAACCGTACGGTCGAGGCGCGGGTGCGCTCGATCTCCCGCAAGCATGCGAAGGCCCTCGAGGACTACGGGGAGGTGGCGGCGCTCGCCCGAACGGCCTCGGGCAGGCTCAGCGGCGTTGGCAGGATTAGCTTCGAGACCTTCCTGCAGGCCCGGCACTTCGACCGCATCCTTGTTGCCGCGAACCAGCGACTCATGGCCATGACGGGCGGGCGCTACGAGCTGCGGCGTCGTGCGTGGACGGCGGGCGCGGGCAACTCCCAGACGGGCCTCGACCTCAACGTGTTCGACGCTGACACGGGCAAGGAACGGCCCGCCTCGTCGCTTTCGGGAGGCGAGTCGTTCAAGGCGTCGCTTGCCCTGGCCCTCGGGCTCTCGGACGAGGCGCAGCGCTTTGCAGGCGGCATCCGGCTCGACACGATGTTCGTCGACGAGGGATTCGGGTCGCTCGATGACGAGTCGCTCGCTCTGGCTGTCCGCACCCTCACGGAGCTCTCGGGCGAAAATAAGCTCGTGGGCATCATCAGCCACGTAGACGAGCTCAAGGAGAGCATCGGCAGGCAGATCGTCGTGGAGCATGGCCGAGACGGCTCCACCATTCACATCGAGGAGCGCCTATGAGCGAGAAGGATGCACGCGTCGCGGTTTGCAAGGCGGGGGAGGGGCCCCTACGGGTTCTGTTCGTGTGCCACGGCAATATATGCCGCTCCACCATGGCCCAGTTCGTGTTGGAGGATCTCGTGCGCAGGGCCGGACGCAAGCAGGACTTCGTCGTCGACTCCGCGGCCACCTCGCGCGAGGAGATTGGCAGCGCGCCTCACCATGGCACGGTGGCCCGGCTTCGTCGCGCGGGCGTGCCGGTGGGGCGCCATCGCGCCCGCCAGGTGCAGCGCGGCGAGTATGCAGCCTGGGACGTCATCGCCTACATGGACGATGAGAACGAGCGGGGCTTGCGGCGCATCTTCGGTACGAGCCCTTCCGGGGGCCTGCTCGACCCGGAGGAAAAGGTCGTGAAGCTCCTCGCCTTCGTGGATGACGGCGACGGCCTCACGCCCGCTCCCCGCAGCCGTCATGGGCGCATCCGTGACGTTGCCGACCCCTGGTACACGGGCAACTTCGATGACACCTACCGCGATGTTCTCGCTGGGTGCCGGGGGTTGCTCGCCGCACTCTCGAGGTAAGGGAGCGTTTCTCGCCTTCCGTCGCGTCCTTCGGTACAAGAAGGCCCGCGGATGGCTTTGGGAGGCCGTCCGATCCCGGGGTCTGGAAGCGGGCTCGCGGGACCAGACGTGTGCGGCCAACTCGTGCCATGCGGGTGGCCGCGAAGAGGGGAGAGACATGGCGGCACTCAAGCCTGCCTGTCCGTGGGTCTGCCGGTGACCCTCGCCGAGATTGGCGTCACCACCGACGAGCTCTACGACGCCATCGTGCTTGCCGACGCGCTTGGCCAGCAGGTGCTCGGCTCCACCACCGAGGGCTGCTAGGCGGGTTCGTCCTGCGCTTTTCGCGACCCGCTTCCTCCCGGTCGCGTCGCGTCGGGGCCTGGGGCTCCGTGACCGGATTACAATGCAAGCTCTGCGCAAGGGCGTCCCGACCCATCGCGGCGGGGCGCCCTTTCTCTCAGGGCGGTTCGGCGGACGATTCGGCAAAGGCAGGTATCCCATGCAGTTTTCCAAGCGCCTCGACAAGTTTGGCGACGAGGTCTTCGCCTCGCTCAACGCGCGTCGCCGTGAGCTCGAGGCGGCCGGCCGCGAGGTCATCGACCTGTCCGTGGGCACGCCCGACTTCGAGCCACCCGCGCATGTCATAAACGCTCTGGCCGAGGCTGCCAAGGACCCCAACAGCTGGAAGTACGCCATCTCCGACCTGCCCGAGCTCAAGGCGGCGGTCTGCTCGTATTACCAGAACCGCTTCGGCGTCACCGTCACGCCCGACATGGTCATGAGCGTCGACGGCACGCAG